>JAEEGF012260048.1_pt1 | contig 14586 bp, 9 predicted proteins | sample 9134171 | NCBI WGS metagenome assembly JAEEGF01 (sample SAMN16246542, study PRJNA631951) | gut metagenome | biome: gut microbiome; feature: rumen; material: AP-attached | host: Bos | place: Iran: Karaj | collected 2018-10
CATCGATGTGTACCGGGTGGAGACGAGAGCGGAGAAAAACCTCATCCGCTACGCCCTGTTCGTCTCCTTCTTCCCCCAGCTGGTCGCCGGACCCATCGAGCGGTCGAAGAACCTGCTCCGGCAAATGCGGGAGATTGAGGATATCCGGCTGTGGAACGCGGAGCGCGTGACCTCCGGGGCGATCCTGATGATCTGGGGCCTGTTCATGAAAATGGTTATCGCGGACCGCGCGGCGATTCTCGTGGACACTGTCTTCGACAATTACCAGGCGTACGGAAGGCCGGCCCTCCTCATCGCGGCGGCCGCATTTTCCTTCCAGATTTACTGCGATTTCGGAAGCTATTCCCTCGTGGCCATCGGCGCCGCGAAGATCATGGGTTTTTCCCTGATGGAGAACTTCAACACCCCCTATTTTGCGGCGGGGATCCGGGATTTCTGGAGCCGCTGGCACATTTCCTTAAGCACCTGGTTCCGGGACTATCTCTACATCCCTCTGGGCGGGAACCGAAAGGGAAAAGCCAGAAAATATCTTAATATCATGATCGTCTTTTTAGTCAGCGGCCTGTGGCACGGTGCAGACTGGAGCTTTGTGGTCTGGGGCGGGATCCACGGCCTCTACCAGGTCGTGGGCGACGCAACAAAGCCTCTTCGGGAAAAGGCGTGCTGTGCCCTGAAGATCAAAACGGAGGTCTTCAGCTGGCGCCTTCTTTCCACCGCCATTACCTTCTGCCTGGTCTCCTTCGCCTGGATCTTTTTCCGGGCGGATACCATCACGGACGCCCTGCGCTTTATAAAACGGATCTTCGTAAAGCCCACGCCATGGCTGATGTTTAACGGAGGCATCTTTAAACTGGGGCTGAACCGGCCGGAGATGAATATTTTGCTCCTTTCGGTCCTGATCCTGTTTTTGGTGGATCTGATCCGGAAAAAGAAGCATCTTACCATCGATCAGTTTCTGTTTACGCAAAATGTGTGGTTTGAATGGTTCGCGCTCATTGCGCTCATCCTCATGATCTTCACCTTCGGAGAGTACGGGCCTGCGTTTGACCCGAAACAGTTTATCTATTTCCAATTTTGACAGGGAGTTTTACGGAATGAAGAAGACTTTGATCCGGATCGGCTGCTTTGCCGCCATCCTTTCTCTCATCTTAATATTATGGAATAACGTGTTCAAATTGAAGGACGGGGATGGGATCTACGGGATGACCACCTTTTACGAACAGGAAAAGGACACCGTGGATGTGTTGTTTTTGGGCAGCAGCCACGCCTTTGAAAACATCAACACGGGAACATTATGGGACGAGTACGGCATGTCCTCCTATGTCCTGGGCGGCGCCATCCAGCCCATGTGGAACACCTACGCCTATCTGAAGGAGGCCTTAAAGACCCAGCACCCGAAGCTCATCGTTCTGGAAGCGTATTGTACGATCTTAGCCGACGAATACAACGACGACGGCCGGATCATCCTGAATAATTTCGGGCTCAACTGGTCCCCGAACAAAGTGGAGGCTCTGAAAGAGAGTGTGCCGCCGGAGCGGTGGAGTGAGTTCTTTCTGGAATACACGCAGTATCACTCCCGCTACCGTGAACTGTCGGAAGCGGACTTCCTGCCGGATCAGGGGAACCCCCTCTTTCACGATTGGAAAGGTTTCGCCAGCAATCTGAATACCGAGCCTCTCGCATATCAGGATATTACAGGCGTGAAGGAAGCGGATCCTCTGAAAGAAAAGACGGAAACCTGGTACAGGAAGGTCGTAGAGCTGATCCTGGAAAAAGAAATCCCCCTGGCGGTGATCATTTCTCCCTATCCCGGGATCGCGGAGGATGAGCAAAGGAAGTTCAATACCGCGGAAAAGATCGCAGCCGAATATGACGTTCCCTTTATGAACTTCAATTTCCACACCAAGGAAATAGGCTTGGATTATTCAGTGGACGCTGGCGATATCTCCCATCTCAACTACCGCGGGAATCCGAAGTACACCCGGTATCTCGGGGACTATCTCGATGGCCTCTTCGAGATCCCGGATCACAGGGGCGATCCGAAATACGCTTCCTGGCAGCGAAACGCGGACTTCATCCGCCAAATGATCTCTGATCAGGAAATGGCGGACACAGAGGACGCAGAAGCCCTGTTCCAAAGGGTCAGAGGGGATCAGCTCCTTACTTTTGTGTCAGTGGACGGAGCGTGCACCACCTCGGATCACGAGCTCAAAGGCTATCTTGAAGCGGCTGGGATCACAGAAGAAGGACAAAACGGCATCTGGGCCTTTGAAGGAGACAACTGCCATACGCTGGCCGGGCCGACGGAAAACGAGCTCTATCAGAGCCTCTCTTCGCACGACATCCATCTGAAGAGAGCCCTTGAACCGGACGAAAAGACAGGCGAACCGGTTTGGAAAAATTCCATGGCGATCGACAACACCGACTACGTGCGGGTCAAAAACGGGATCAACGTTGTGGTCTTTGACCGACTGACAGAGAAGGTTGTGGATTCCTTCGGCATCAACGCCGAAGACGGTTATTCCCTGGTCCGGAAAGGGAAGAACCGGAAATCCGAGTAGACTGTTTTTCCTGAGATTTTTATGTATTGATTAAAAAGAACTGTTTACGTTATACTATTTCGAAGAAACAGCTTTTACAAAAAACAAGGGAGGTGAAAAAATGCTGTTCGAATCTTTGGACAAAATCAGGCGGGGCACTTTGCTCAGCGCGATCCTTCTGATCGCCCTCGGCCTCGTCATCCTGATCTGCCCCGTTGCCTACATCGATTCCCTGATGCTGGCGTTCGGATACGGGCTGATCATCGTTTGTGTCGTTATGCTCCTTGAATTCTTCACAAACAAAAACATGCTGGTCGAGTATATGAACCTCATCATCGCGCTGGCGCTCGGTATCGTGGGCTTATGCGTGCTGCTATTCAGGGATGATGTGGTGACTACACTTGCCTGGCTCTCAAGCTTTCTGCTGCTCTTACACGGCGTGCTCACGTTCCGGTATTCGGTTACCTATGCAAGGCGCTCCGGGAAATCATCCTGGTGGGTGTTTGCCCTGCTGGGGGCCCTTTTGATCGTTTGCGCCGTGGTCCTGTTCTTCAATCCATGGTGGAAGACGCCGGACATGCTGGCGAAGGTCATCGGGATCGCCGTATTCTTCTCGGCAGCCGTCAGTATCATCCGCCTGGTCTGGGCATGGCCGAAGAACGTAACGGAAGATAAAGAGGGAGGTGAAGACCGTGGCTAAAGATAAACCGGAAAACAAGAAAGAGAAAAAACGGAGTGCGGAGATCTTAGGGATTTTTGCTGCGCATAATTTCTATGCCAACGGCTTTACCCCGGAGGAAATGAGGACGACGCTCGAAGACCTTGGCCCCACCTATGTAAAGATCGGGCAGATCATGTCGAGCCGTACGGATGTGCTCCCGGAGAACTACTGTAAGGAACTGGAAAAGCTGCGGCAGAATGTACGCCCCTTAGATCCCGAGATCGCGCGGCAGGTCATCGAAGAGGAGACCGGGAAGAAGATCGACGAGATCTTCAGCGAATTCAGGGATGAGCCTTTGGGCTCCGCTTCCATCGGGCAGGCGCATTACGCTGTGTTAAAGGACGGCACAAAAGTCGTCGTAAAGGTACAGCGGCCGAAGATCGCGAAGATGATGCGGAAGGACTTTGAGCTCCTTAAGGAACTCGCCGGGCGCAAAAAGAAAAACCCGGAAGAAGGCAGCGACCTCGTGGATATGGTGGAGGTCATCGAAGAGCTTGAGAAGGTGACCAATGAAGAACTGGATTTTAGGATCGAGGCCGCCAACACCCGCTTCTTCAAAGAAAACTGCATCCCGGACGAGACAAAGATCAGCTGCCCCACCGTGATCGAAGAACTCACCACCGAGCGGATCTTTACCATGACCTGTGTGGACGGCTATACCATCGCCCATAAGGACCGGATGATCGAAGAAGGGATCGATCTTTTAGCGCTCGGGCATGCGATCTGCGAAAACTTTTTGTATCAGGTCTTTGACGTCGGGACCTTCCACGGGGACCCGCACCAGGGGAACCTGATGATCAGCAAAGGCACGCCGTATTGGATCGACCTTGGGATGGTAGGGCATATCACGGAACAGGATATCAACAGCCTCACAAAGATCGTGTTGGCAATCCTGGTAGGCGACAACGAAGGCATGGTGGACGGGCTCCTCGGCATGGGTATGGCCTCCGCAAAGACAGACCGGGATAAGGCGCTTGAGGATGTCAACCGGTTCACCGACAAGCTGGCAGCCCAGAGCACCGGCTCTGACGTGACCAGTATCGCTGATATGGACGTTTCGGAACTCTTTGATGAGATCACGGATATCGCGGAAAGGAACTATGTGAAGCTTCCCGGCGATTACACGATGCTCGTCCGGGCGCTGATCACGATCGAAGGCGTGATCGAGGAACTGTGCCCCGAGCTGGATCTTTTAGAGCTCTTTACCAACAAGATGAAGGAGCGGACAACAGAGGATTTCAACCTGGAAAAGAAGCTGGCGGATGCCGGGAAGACGATCCTGAACGCCGGAAAGAAAGTGGCAAAGATCCCCGGCCTCATCACGGATACGCTTTCCACCTTCACAAAGGGAAAAGCGAAGCTAACGCTGGATCTGACCGGGATCGAAGAACCCTTGGAAAAGACAGGGAACTTCCTCCGCTATGTGGTCGTCGCGGCGCTGGCCTGCGTATTGTTCCTGGGCTCGTGTATACTTGCCCTTGTCGACATCCAGCCGAAAACGCCAAACGGCATCCCGCTCGTTTCGGTAGTCGGCATCGTCTTTGCCATCTCGCTCGCGATCTTCGCGGTGCGAAAGCTATTTAAGAAGAAATAGAAATCGAGTAGGAGGATATTCCCCTGCACGGGCCTGCACATAAAAGAGGCTGCCGCATTTGCGACAGCCCCTTATTTTTTTATCCGAGCTTTTCTTTAAGAAATGCCAGAATTTCCGCCCGCATCGTCGTTTTCAGAAGATATCCGTCCGGCTTCAAACTCATCACGCGCATGATCGCTTCTTTCGAAGCGATCCCGGTCAAAAAGATCACGGGGATGTGTGATGTTGCCGGCTCCTGCCGGAGCATCTGCAGCACCTGCGGTCCATCCACCACGGGCATTTCATAGTCAAGAAGCACGAGGTCCACCGGCTCATCCTCCGGAACCTTCAGCAGGAAGGTAATTGCCTGCATCCCACCCGTTACGATATCGACACGGTAGTCTTCCTTGATCCATTCCCGGATCATCTTCGCGAAAGAGGGATCGTCATCCACGACCAGGATCCTCTTTTTCCTTCCGCTCGCTGTGCCCTCTTTGGTGGTCTCCGTCGCAGAAAAAGCCTGCTCCACCTTAGTTTCCAGAGCCTTCATATCAACGGGCCTGTTCATCCATACGTATTCCGCAACGAGAGGAAATTCCTTTTTCAGATCGTCATGGTACTTTGCCTCGCCGATGAAGATGATCTTCTTCTGATGCTCCGCCAGGATCTCACAGATATGTTCCATCTGCCGTACTTTGGAAGCATCATCCGTAAGGTCTCCCGGCAGATAAAACAGAAACAGCTCTGTTTCGTTGATAAAACGTTTGACCCGGTTTTCCAGTTCCTCGGAAAACGTATTCACGACGCAGCCCATGTCGGCCAGCTTTTTTTCGATTCCCTTCACGATCACGCTGTACTGCAGCATAAGGATCATGACCATTTTTCCAGCAGCATTATTCATTTCTTTAAGCTCTCCTTTTTCTCCTCTTTTTCTCTCATTGCGGCAAGTCCCATCGCGCCCTTTCCTCCGTGGCAGGAGATCACGCAGCCGGTTCTCACATACTCATATGACGCGAAGCCGTAAGCCAGGGCGTTGTCCGCCATCCGCTGCAGCACATTCTCCGCCAGGCCCATGGAATACATAAGATATAGGCAATCCCGGGCCGGTTTGTATTTCTCAATGAACGCCTTCATGAATTTATCCACGATCTGGTCCATAGTGCCCCGGAATTTCTTCGTGGCGATCAGCTTCCCTTCTTCCATTTCGATCAAGGGCTTCAGCTGAAGCAGTGTGGCGCCGATGTATTGGGCGTTCGACACTCTCCCGCCGGCTCTTAGGTATTCCAGCGTGCCGGGGATGAAATGGCATACCGCCCGGTTCGCAAGTTCCTGTAATTCCTTCGCCAGCTTCGGAAAATCCGTGATCTCTCCCTGTTTCTTCAACTCCTCAATGTAATTATACGAACTTACCATGTGCGCCGTGCATCCGCCGGAGACATTTAGCGTATCGATCACGTAAACATCCTTATAGTCCTTCACCGCGTTCACGGCTGCTTCCCAGGTAGCGGAGGCCTTTGAGGAATAGGTGAAATGCATGATCACCGCGTTCGGATGCGCCCTCTTCAGCCCGTCCCAAAAGGAGATATACTCAAACTCATTCACCGGAGCGGTATGCGGAACCATGCCCGTACGCGTATAGTATTCATATACTTTTTTCAGCGGAAATCTCCCGTCATCATAGGACCGCCCGTCCATGATAACATGCATGGGCACTACCTCAAAGCCGTGCCGGCGGATCAGTTTTTCCGGAAGATCCGAACCGCTTTCCGTACTTAAAATGATCTCTCTCATATATTAACTCATTCCGTTCTTGACTGCTTTTGCCGCATCCTTCTGAATATCCGGATCATAGGAAAGCATGGGTTCGATATCCTTTCCCTTGATCCTCCGGTCCACATAGTTTTTTGTCAGTTTGATTATGAGCGGCGTCAACACCACTATCCCAACCAGATTCGGTATCATCATCAGCCCGTTAAAGGTGTCCGAAATATCCCAGGCCAGATTTGATTCCATGACCGCCCCGAAAATGATCAACACAATAAAGATCAGCCGGTAGATCTTTCCGCAGACCACGCCCATCAGGTATTCGACCACCTTGGCGCCGTAGTAGGACCAGCCCAGGACCGTGGTAAAAGCGAACAGAGTGATGATGATCGCGATAAACCACTCACCGGGGCGTCCCAGCGTATTTCCGAAAGCCTTCGCTACCAACGTTGCGTCGTCGACACCGGCTTTCACAAGGCCGGTATTAAGATCGATGGCACCCGAGCTTAAGACCACCACCGCGGTCATCGTACAGATCACGATCGTATCCAGAAAGACCTCCGCGATCCCCCACATTCCCTGCCGCACGGGTTCCCGGGCGGAGCTGTTGCAATGCACCATGACGGATGACCCAAGGCCTGCTTCATTGGAGAAAACACCTCGCCTGCAGCCATTCTTGATCGTATTCAGCGCCAGCTGCACCGCGGTTCCGGCAGCGCCTCCCGCAATGGCCGTGGGGCCGAGAGCAAACTTGAAGATCGAGGCAAACACAGCGGGGAGCTTCGGGATATTCAGTAAAATGATCACTACACAGCCGATGATGTATACGATCGACATCAACGGGATCAGCTTTTCGGACACTGCCGCCAGCCGGCGAAAACCGCCCATGATAATGACCGCAGCCACGATCATCAGGGCCACGCCGATCATCCAGTTGACGGTCGGAGCGCCGAGAAACAGGCTGGAATTCTCATTCGGGAAAAAGGCGGCCTTAAAATTGAGCGTGATCTTGTTGATCTGCGCCATGTTTCCGATCCCGAACGACGCCAGCATGGAAAAGATGCAGAAAAGAATGGCCATGGCCCGTCCCAATCCGGCGCATCTTTTTTTGGAACCAAGCCCGTCCTGCAGATAATACATGGGACCACCTGCCCAGGCACCCTCAGAATTCCGGCGGCGAAAAAACATACCAAGCACGTTCTCCGCATATTTGGTCATCATCCCGAGGAAGGCAGCCACCCACATCCATAATACAGCGCCCGGTCCGCCGACGCAGATCGCGGTGGACACGCCGGCAATATTTCCCGTACCGATCGTTGCGCATAACGCGGTACAAAAAGCGCGGAACTGGGACAGCGCCCCGGCATCGTTGATGATGCGGCCATCTTTTTTTATGGACCCGAAGGTTTTTTTCCACCAGTGCCGCAAATGCGACAGCTGAAAGATCTTCGTGGCAAAGGTGCACAAGATCCCTGTTCCGAGGAGCAGGATCAGTCCGAGCGTTCCCCAGGCAAACTCATTGATCGTGTTGTTGACCCGAATTACTGTTTCCATAATATCATCCTAAATGATCTTATCCAATAATCTCACAATATACCAGTGTCTGGTTCATCAGCTGATAAGCGACCTCGCCAAACGTAACCGGGCCTTCAAACGGCGGGATCTTCTGTCCTTCCAGATTTCCGAACTGATAATTCAGGATACAGTTGCAGGAGAACACGGGATTTCTCGGACCTTCCTTTTCGATCCTGTTTCTGAATTCTTCGATATAATCCGTCACATACGTCGCAAAGCGGTAATCGATGTTTCTGAACACCGGCGCATAAAAGTCCACCGTCCTGTTTTCCATCCCCTTGATGGAGGTATTGATATAAGATCCGTTATGATCCGCCACCAGCGGCATCTTGAGATCGATCCCCGTGTTTTTGATATATTCCGCGAAATTCACCTTCTGGCCGTCTACAACGCACTGCGTAGCGGAAAGCTCATTATCGCCGAACCGGATCACAGGATCCGCCTTGTCATCCGTAAAGATGTTGATCATATTGATCAGGGCCGATTTTCCCTCGGGGAGTTTTAAATACATGGCCACGGCACGGTCTGTATAGGCTTCTCCCTTCGCGCCGTCATACACCTTTGCTTCTCCGCCGGCGGCAAGGTCAAAGCCGGAGATCCAGCCCACGGTGGGATGCATCAGGATCTCTTCCACTTCAGGCGCGTCCTTGGCATATTTGATCGCGACCTCCGAACCGTAAGGCATGATCAGCATTGTAAGGCCGTTGTCATAGCATTCTTCCACGATCTGGAATACATTGTATTTGCCGTAGGAAGTGATCCTGATCTCTTCCGCGAAAGCTAGCTCCGTTACGAATAACTTTTCTTTTGTAAAAATGCCGCCCTCTTCGCTGATGAAATAAGGCGTTGTCCCACCGACCCAGTTTCCTTTCGGAAGCTTCTGCAAGAGAGTTTCATCTGCCGCGATATGCAGCGTCTTTCCCTCTTCGATCATAGCAATAGTTTTGTCCAGTGTTGTAAGCATTTCCATACCCCCTTAATATTTTATTCGTATTTTTGCTGGTGGAGCCGCAGCGGATCCCACCTCAGATCCGCGCGCTTCTCGATCAGAGCGCGGCAATATTAGCCATATCAACTTTCGCAACGATCGGGTACTTCGCCAGAAATGCATCCAATTCCTTCATGCAGGCATCTGTAGATTCCGGATTCGCCTGCAGTTTTTTCTGCAGTTTCGAGATCAGCATGTTAAATGCGAGATTTCCTGATGTATAACGGAGCTCTCCCTGCAAGATCTTTTTCATCTTATCCTGTGCAGCTGCATCCATATAGTATCCTCCTTACTGTTTGTTTTTTAGCACTTCAATCATTCCATCATAGTCCAGCATATCCGCTTTTTCGCGGACGAGCCTGAACTTCTCGGCTTCGGATTCCGGTATGGAGTAACCGTCGATCTCCTTCATGATCTCCTCGACCATATCGCAATCCATCGCGTTTGCCGCCTCCAAAAGCCCCTCGTAGATCCCTTCGATCAGGAACTCGTCTGCCACGGGCTTTTCGGAAGCTTCTTCACCGTCTTCACTTCCCTCATTATACAAGGGAGCCAGCAGATCCTTATAGTGGAGATACTGTTCCATCACCGGCGCGTGATTCTCCCTGATATAGGAAACGTCCTTCTCCTTTCCGGCCATTTCCAATTTCTCTGCCTTGTCTCCGAGATCCAGCGCGCCCACAAGCCGGGAAGAACTCTTCAGCGCATGGATCTTGATCGTGTAGGTCTCCCAGTCTTCGGTCGAATAGGCCGTTTCCAGTTCGGTGCTTCTGTCCGGTATCGAATCGAAGAAGATCTTCAGAACCGCCTTGAAGGCGTCCTCTGACCCGCTGTTCTTTATGGCGGCTTCCGCGTCGATCGAATCCAGTTGCTGATACCATTTCGGCTCTGCGGGTTCCGGTTCGGGCTCGGGTTCGGGTTCCGGTTCTGCCGGAACTGCTGCCACCGGTTCTTCTTCCTTTTCCGCAGCTTCGTCTAAAGCTTCCTCTTCTTCCTCGTCCTCGACCGACTTCTCTTTTTCCTCTTCTTCTGCTTCTTTCTTCGTCATGTCTTCAAGGTAGGAAGCGATGTTATAGGATTTATTTGATTTAAGGAGATACAGGATCCCGAAGGCGCCCGGCCCGCAGTTCGAGGAAATAGCGGCCGACGCCTGTTGGAAGATCACATGCTCAAAGTATGCGGTCTTCTTGATCTCCTCCTCGATCCAATCCAGAGTGGCCTGTGGCAGATCCACATAGGTGATAAAGACCACATCCGAATCCGGGATCACATCCGGCGGAAGCGCATGATTGATGTATCTCCGATACGCACGCCTTGGCCTGCCGAACCAGATTCCTCCGACACCGGCTTTGTCGTTTCGGATCCGCAGCGCCGGATGGAGAGTTAAGGCCTTTGTGAGCTTATGCACGCGTTTGGTGACCAACCCTTTCTTCTCCATATAGTCGGTGGTATCGATCACAAAGCTGCACTTCACCCGATGTTTGACGGCTTCAAGCTCAGCCAAAATATCCTTTGCCTGCAGCCCCTGCTGCATGAGCTTGTAGGCGATCAGGACCAGGATACCTGTGGAACTGGAAACGGTTTCCGAATTGACCACCGATACATTGTCAAAGGATTTCGCAGCTTCTGAAGCCTTCTCATATTCTTTGCTTAACCCCGTCGTTATCGCGATATGGATCACATGGTGCGCGCGTTTCAGCGCATCAGCGAAGAACTCCGTAAATTCCGTTTCATCCGGTGGCGAAGACGAGGCTTCTCCGCCGCTGTTTACATGCCGGATCAGTTCGTTGGCGTCGATCTGCACGCCATCCAAAAAGATACTGTCTTCCGTCTTGATCGTAAACGGGATGATCGGGATATGAAGCTTCCGGATCACAGCATCGGGCAGGTCGCACATACTGGACGAGGTGATGATGACCTGTGCTTTTTCCGCATATTTGTCGGAGGCTTTGAGTTCCTCGTCGTCCCCGAGCATGACATTCTGGAGGATGATCTTTTCACTGGAGATATGCCGGATCAGCATTTCCTCCATGGCTTCTCCGGAAACAGGCTTCACAAGGTATCCGTCAAACCCGGCCTTGTTGTAAAGCTCTCTGTTTTCGCTGCCGGCGTTGGCGGTCAGCACGATCACCGGTGTGCTGCGGTTTAAGCCGCCCTGCTGGTCCCGGATATTTTCGAGACACTCGATCCCGTCCATCTCAGGCATCAGATGATCCATAAAGATGGCGTCATAATGCGTATTCAGGCACATTTCCAGCGCCTGCTTTCCGCTTCTTGCCTTATCGATCCCCATATCCGTATCGGCAAGGAGCCTGCCTTCCACTTCCAGGTTCATCTCATTGTCATCTACGATCAGGATCCGGGCTTCCGGCGCAAGGAATCTGCTCTCATACGCTTCTCTGTGTATGGAGTGCTGGTTATGGATATTCAGCTCGCCGACTGCCTTGTGATCGGTTACTTTCTGTTTGATCCGGAAAGTAAAGGTGGAACCTTCTCCGTAAACAGAGTTGACGGAGATATGGCCGTCCATCAGCTCCACGAGCTGTTTTACAATGGAAAGGCCAAGGCCTGTTCCCTCAATATGGCGGTTCTTTCCTTCATCCACGCGTTTAAAGGCGTCGAAAAGGTAGGGGATGTCCTCCCGCTTGATCCCCATACCGGTATCGGTTACGGAGATCCAGAGTTCCACGACGTCTGCGTCGCTGTCGCGGCTTTCCACACGAAGCTCAACGCGCCCTTCTTTCGTGTATTTGACCGCGTTATTCAAGAGGTTGATGATCACCTGTTTGATGCGGATCTCGTCACCGTAAAGCACCTGCGGCACATCCGGATCCACACTGACCTCGAAGCCGAGGCCTTTTTCCTGGGCCTTGATCCACATCATGCCCACGATCTCCGAGAGCATATCCCCAATCTTGTAATCCACGGGAACGATGTCCATACTGCCGGCTTCGATCTTGGAAAAGTCCAGGATATCATTGACCAGCGCAAGCAGCATCTTGCCGGAGCCCTGGATCCCGAGGGAGTCCTTTACCACCTCATCGGAAGTCTCCTGATCCCGGAGGATCAACTCATTCAGACCCAGGATGGAATTGATCGGCGTACGGATCTCATGGCTCATGCTGGAGAAGAAACGGTTTTGAGCGATGGTGAGATCCTTCGCTTTCTTCGCTTCCTCCTTTGACCGCTCGTTTTCCGCGGTAAAGAGCCGCCTTTGCGACCAGGTCATAAAGTAACATAGCATGCCGACCAGAACAAGCGCGATGAAGAAATCCAGGTAATACGTTTCCCGGTTATGCGGAGACACAAGCCACGGGCAATAATAGGCAAGGACGAAGCACACCGTTGTAAGCGCCAGCATCAGAGCAAGCATGACGACCCGCCATCTTCCCTGGAGCACCAGTCCCACATAGACATAACCGAAGATGATCCAGATCACTCCCCCGCCCTCCAGGCCGCCGCCGAAGAAGAACAGTCCGGGGAGAATGATGAACGCAAGCCCCATCACGATGATATTGATCGCGACCCGGAGTTTATTGAGCTGCAGGCAGACCAATACGATGGTCGGGACCATGATCACTGTACCGACCAGCAGCGCGATCTCATAGGGGTTTTCTTTTACGATCAGATCCCCGATCAGGCCGATAAATACCGCGATCTCCGATAAAAAGGTAAAGATCAGAAAGATACGTTCGACAAAAGGCCTTTCGGGATCCTTGACCGCATTAAAGGCATTTTTCAGCAGCTGAAACAGATTCATCTTTCGTCACCTCCCATCCCCATGCGGGCCGCGGGCAGCACACGCTGCATCACCCGTTCAAAATCCGCTGTATTGATGGGCTTTGCGATAAATCCGTCAAAGCCTTCTCTGATGAACATCTCTCTTGCGCCGGAAACCACGTTTGCGGTAAGGGCAACAACAATGATGCTCTGATCCAGGTTGAGCGCGGCCGCCTTGATCAGTTTCATGGCCTCCACGCCGTCCATTTCAGGCATCATGTGATCCATGAAGATCACGTCATATGTATTTTCGCGGAATTTCTTGATCGCTTCTTTTCCGCTCTCCGCCGTATCCAAGATCATCTCATATTCACGGAACAGAGAGGTCGCCACGACGAGGTTCATGGGCTCGTCATCCACGATCAGAGCCCTCACGCCCTTGAAGGAAGGCTTCTCGTTGTGCTCGTGATCTTCGATATCCTTCGCTTTCAGACCCTCATTCAGGATCTTAATGATCGGATAGGCATAAAGGGGCTTCGGCATCAGCATGATACGGCTGCCCTTCGGGAGCTTAAAGCTCGGATCCGCTGAGACCGTGATCACGATGTCTTCCTTCGCGAGCTCTTCAAAGTAGCCGCGGTTCTCTTCGTATTCCTCCTGACCCATAAAGATATGGCTGGCGTGCACTTTTTCCTTCAGGCGCTCAACCTCATAGACCGTTTCCGCAGAATACAGCGGCACATGGACGCCGGCTGCCAGATTGGAGGCCATGTTGCGGTAGAAATCCCTGAGCCTCGGGACCTTGTATTTACTGGGCCGCACATGGAAAAGCACCGTCTTGTCAACGGTTTTTTCAAGCGAAAGACAGGGCTTTTCGTTGACCAGCTTCTGCGGGATCGTAACGCGGACCGTGGTGCCGTTCTTTTTCACGCTTTCGATCCGTACAAAACCGCCCATCCAATGCGTAAAGCCGTACACGATAAAGAGCCCCAGCCCGATCCCTCCGGAGCTGCGGTTCCGTTTCTTATTTTCCTGATACATGCCCTCCTCAGTGATCGCCTGGATCGCTCCGCGGCTCATACCGATACCGGTATCCGTCACCTCGATGCACAAATTCACGCCGCTTTCCGTGGGAACCGAAAACATTTTCACATAGATCCCGCCGGTCTTGGTGAATTTTACGGCGTTTTCAAGGAGATGCCTGAAGATCTTATGAAGCTTTTTCACATCACCCTTCATCATGGTCGGAACCTTCGGATCCAGATCCACGACAAGCTCAAGATCCTGCGCCCGGTCGCTCATCCTGAAGCTCGTAACGACATCATTGATGAGGGAGGTGCTCATGTAATTATCCTCCTCCAAAAACAGGATCTGGCGCTTGCATTCCGTGTAATCCTGAATGTCTTCGATCTGGTTCGCGAGACGGATCCCGGCGGTCTTGATCGATTCGGCCTCCTCGCCCACACCCTTCTTGATCAAAAGGTCCGACATACCGTTGACCACGTTAACCGGGGTACGCAGCTCATGCGAAATGTTGGAGAGGAAGTCCTCCATACTGGAATCGTTCCGCTCGATCTTTTCGTCCTTTTCCCGGCTTTCCATCTCGTTTTCCAGCCGGTCGCTGATGCTCTTGCTGCTGGTAAAATACACCAAAAGGACAATGGCGATATGCAGAAAGATCCGGGCGACGTTGAGGTCGGTTAAT
>JAEEGF011363477.1_pt1 | contig 14582 bp, 13 predicted proteins | sample 9134171 | NCBI WGS metagenome assembly JAEEGF01 (sample SAMN16246542, study PRJNA631951) | gut metagenome | biome: gut microbiome; feature: rumen; material: AP-attached | host: Bos | place: Iran: Karaj | collected 2018-10
GAGCCAGACTATCGACAAGTATCTCCTTTATCTTAAAGAGGCCTTTGTCATCAATAAAGCGGAGCGTTTTGATGTGAAGGGAAGGAAGTACATCGGTACGCTGTCGAAATACTACTTTGAGGACTTGGGCATCCGCAATGCGCTGATAAACTTCCGTCAGCAGGAAGAGAACCACATTATGGAGAACGTCATCTATAACGAACTCCGTATGCGTGGCTATCAGGTGGATGTCGGTCAGGTAGAAATCCGGAAGAGAACCGAAGACGGGAAGCAGGAGAGAGTGCGTCTTGAAGTGGACTTCGTGGTCAATCAGGCAAGTCAGCGCTACTACATACAATCAGCTTTGGCTATCCCAGATAAGGAGAAAGAGGATCAGGAGACTCAATCGCTGGTTAATATTGATGACTCTTTCAAGAAGATTGTCATTGTGAAAGACAACATCAAACCTTGGCGCAATGAAAAGGGTATTCTGATGATGGGATTGATGGACTTCTTGCTGAATAAGAATAGTTTGGAGATATAAGCATTCGTGAAACAGGAGTGAAGCCAAGCAAAGATATTCTACAGCAAATGGAGGAAAAATATGTGGTTTTTTCCAAGTTGATTATTCCTCCTCCTGAATAAACCCTATTTTGCGTCTATTATTTGCAGTAGGTTCTGGTTTGCCTTTTTGCCAGCCAATGGTTGAGTAGGGCAAAGAAGGTGAGGCAGAAGAGGGTGGAGAGGATGAGGGCGACGGTGTCGGACTGAATGAATGTTGTACGGAACGACTGCCATATCTTCAGACCGAAGAAATAGACAAACACGGCGATGCCCAATACTGACACTGTGACGATGGTGGCGATGGCAATGATTTGCTCGCGGCGGTCGGCCTCCACCTGCTCGCGACGGATGCGCTGCATGGTAGTGTAGGCGAAGTTGGTGGGCAGGCGTTTCGGCTCGATAGGAGTGAGGGCCTGACGGAGGGCGCTTGGGTTAGTTGACAGTTGACAGTTGACAGTTGACAGTTGTTTATCTTCCGTTTTCATTTTTCATCAGTAAGTAAAGTTTGCGACGGATGCGATGGAGGCGTGTGGCAATGGTGCCGGCCTCCAGGTCGAGGATGTAAGCGATGTCGGCCAGCGACCGCTCATCGTAATAAAAGAGGTTTATGAGCGTCTGCTCGTCGGGCTTCAGTCGGGTGATGGCTTGGCGCAGGTCGCCGATGCGCCCCTCATCCTCGAGGGCGTTATCGACCTCCGAATCAGAGATTTGCGGCTGGTCATCTATGCTGATGTACCGCATGCGTTGCTTGCGCAGCCACGAGATGGTGGTGGTATAGGCGATTCGGCAAATCCATGTGCCGAACGAGGAACGACCGCCAAAGGTTTCCAGACGGTTGAATGCACGGACGAAGGCATCCTGCGTCAGTTCCTCGGCATCCTGCTGCTGTGGCACCAGTCGTGACACCAGCGCGAAAGCCTCCGGGCCGTACCGCTCCAGGAAATAGCCGAACTCCTCGGCGTGTCCGTCGAGGATTCGGGCTATCAGATGTTGCTCGTCCGTTTGCTGCATCAGAATTGGGATTCGTCTTTCTTCTTATCCTCTGACTCTTCAGCCCTGCGTTCTGTATAGTAGGATATCAGCAGACCTATGCCGCCAAAGAAAGTGATGCAAGATACATAGATGATGCCGCCTATATGATGGAGGAAATCCCAACTAGAAAGGGTATCGAGACTTCCACTGGCTGTCATAAGGTTGAGGAAGAAGCCGACAAAGAAACCTAAGCCCACACCCATCAGGAGCCATCCAACGCGCAAGGCAGTAAACTTATTGCCGCTGCTGTAGAGTCTGATACCTTTGAAATCGACGTTAGACAATTCGGTGATTTTGCTGATAAGCATCAGTCGTTCACGCTTGTGTACGAACAATTCAACAACTTTGTAGATGCAGCCAAATACGATGGCGCAGTTCAGGGGAATCATAATCCAATCCATAGTCTTTTTGAATTTTGAATTTATAACTGTTTTTTGTTGTCTCTATCTGTTAGACGCAAGTTTCCTGTGTGACATTACAACGGGCCTGAAACTTTTTCCGGTTTACAGGGTTTTTCTTGCTTTTTCTTGAATAACTGTATGCAAAGTTAATCATTTATTACATGAATGCGTGCAAAAGTTGTATCTTTGCATGCGGATGCAGAAAAAAAACAACTTATGAAGAATATGAGCGACCAACAACTGGATTTATTCAACGATTATGCCCTGGACATGCAGAACCAGCAGGCGGCAAACAGCCTGAAGGGGTTCTTCGAGGCTACAGGCATTCGCAACTCTTCTGCCCTTGTTTACGGAGAGGATAACCCTATTTGTCAGAAGGAGATGTATGTGCCTGCTATTCCCGGGAAGAATACGGGTGTTCTTTATCAGATAATAGGTAATATGGGCGGTTATGCCAACAAGGAGTACCTGGACGATACCAATATCATTCTGCTTCCTGATAGTTTGTTAAAGAAGCTGGAGCAGGGCGTGAAGGACGAGGTGGTACAGGAAATAGAGAAATATTACAGAAAAAGCAGCGTACGGTTCCAGAACATCCGGTTTACCTGCGAGGGGGATTTCCTCTCCTGGGTAAAAAGCAGAATGGCGACCGCTCCCGACGAATGCACGCTGCGTTTATTGGAGATATACGAGAAGAGCTGAGCTATTTCACCTTCCACACGTTTAGGATGATGCCTTTGAAGTCCTGCGACCATTCGGGTGTACAGACAAAAAGGGCATTGTTGAGCCAGGCATACTTGCTGTCGGCCGGCGCCTCGAAGGTTGGCGCTGCCCGGAAATAGAAGGTGGGATTGCCTTCTGCATCCTTTCCATTATATATTATACCCTTGTTGCGAACGTGAATGTTGATGCCGTCATCGGTACGGATGCAGTAGATGGCCTCCAGTTCCGTTCGGGTTTCTGTGTTCAGCTGGTAATCGGCTCCTCCGTTGATGATGGTACCCTTCAGCTTGGGTCCCTCGAAGGTTCCGCCTGTGATAGGAATAATCGTGCGCCGCCCGTGCTGGGTGTTGTCTATGCCGTATGCTTCGCCAAGAGTGACCTTCAGCTGTAGGGCAAACTCAAGTTCCGGAGCCTTGCCCTGTGCGTTACTGCCAAGTGCACAAAGAGCCAGAAGCAAGGTGATAAATAACGTTCTCATGCGTGTTATTCTTTGTTTTCTGTTTCCTTGTCGAACTTCAGGAAGAGGCCTGCCAAGATGGTGCCGCTGATGCTGTGCCAGGCACAGGAGATGGCGCAAGGCAGGACAGCCAGCGGTTGGGCAGCAAAGAAGTTACCGGCCAGGACGGTAGCAAGACCGGCATTCTGCATACCCACCTCGATACTGATGGTACGCTTCTTGGCCTTATTGAAGCCGGAAGCCTTGCCTGCCAGATAACCCAGAACGTAACCCAGGGTGTTGTGACAGAAAACCACAGCGAAGGTCCACAGGAAGAGCCAGAGGCCGCGGGCAATCAGACTGTCGTGAACCGTGGAGATAACACCGCCTACGATGCAGGCCAGAGAGATAACACTCAGGCCGGGCATAAGAGACTGGATGGTGGGGAAGTGCTTGCTCTGGGAATAATTATAGTTCAGGAAACAACCTATCCCTACGGGAATGATGGTTACAATAAGGATATTCAGGAACATGCCTATGGTATCGATGGCGATAATCTCTCCTGCCAGATATTGCATCAGCAGAGGCGTCATAACGGGGGCCAGCAGGGTAGAGGCGCAGGTCATACCCACAGAGAATGCCACATCGCCGTGACAGAGATAAGACATGATGTTGCTGCTGACACCGCCCGGGCAGCAGCCCACAAGCAGAATACCCAATGCCAAAGCGGGCTCCAGGTGGAATACCTTAACCAACAGGTAGGCTACGCAGGGCATAATGAAGAACTGGGCACAGGCACCGATAAGGATGTCGAGGGGACGGCGCGCCAGAATACGGAAATCGTTGGTGGTGAGGGTAAGTCCCATCGTGAGCATGATAATGCCCAGGATAACGGTCTGTGTGTTGCCCCGTACCCACAGGAAGAGGTCGGGCAGGAAGAAGGTCACTATCGCTATAGCGATGATAAACAAAGAGGCATTACCGGAAAGCCAACGGCTTAAACGAATCAGATTTTGCATGGTTTATAAATTATTTTGGTGCAAAGTTAGCAATAATTCTGTTTCGTTGTATTCCTGCTTGGAAAAAAATGCAGCCTTGCGAGCAACAGTTTCCCTCGAAAAAGTGGGAGATTATTTGGCTTATTTAAGGCGAATTTGTAAATTTGTAGCCGATTAATCGTTAATACGTATGGAAACGAAAGCAGAAAACAAGAGATTGGAGTCGTTGGATGCCCTCAGGGGATTCGACATGTTTTTCATCACCGGTGGTGCAACGCTGATAGTAGCCATTGCCGCCTTGTTCCCGGAATCGGCCGCTTGGCAGGCTATTGCAGCGCAAATGTCGCATGCTCCTTGGGACGGATTGCTGCATCACGACACGATCTTCCCGCTGTTCCTCTTCATTGCGGGTATCTCCTTCCCCTTCTCGTTGCAGAAACAGAAGGAGAAAGGCAAGTCTATGACGAGTATCTACCTGAAGATTCTTCGCCGCGGTCTCTTGCTGGTACTACTGGGTATGATTTACGGCGGTCTGCTGAATTTCCAGTTCGAGACACAGCGCTGGCCCAGTGTGTTGGGTCGTATCGGTCTGGCATGGATGTTTGCCGCCTTTATCTTTACGGCAACGGGTAAGAAACTGTGGCCGAAGGTGGCGGTAATTCCCGTTATTCTGATAGGCTACTGGCTGGTGTCGGCTTTCGTTCATGCACCAGGCGTAGATCCTTCCATCGACCCTTTGACGCGCGAGGGCAACATTGCCTGCTATATCGACCGCACCTTGTTGGGTGCCCATTGCTATAGGCCCGACTACGACCCGGAAGGACTTCTTTCTACCGTTCCCGCTATCTGTACGGCTTTGCTGGGAATGCTGACGGGTGTATTCGTGCAGCGTAACAAGCCGACAAACAAATCAGCTCTTGTCATCTTTGGTGCCGGTGTGGTTTGTGCCATTCTGGGTGCAGCTTGGAATATTATCTATCCCATCAACAAGGCGCTGTGGAGCAGTTCCTTCGTGTTGGCTGTTGCCGGTTACTCGCTCATCATGTTTGCCCTGTTCTATTATATTATAGATGTACGCGGGTGGAAGAAGTGGGACCTTTACTTCAAGGTGATAGGTATGAACTCCATCCTTATCTATATGGCGCCCAGGTTCATTGATTTCTCTAAGTTGAACCACCGCCTTTTCGACGGTGTCTTCAGCCTTATCCCCGAGGAGTATTATGCTGTGTCGGAAACCATCGGCTACATGCTGGTACTCTGGCTCTTCATGTACTTTATGTATAGGCAGAAGATATTCCTGAAGGTTTAGTTTACCGTTTACCGTTTACTGTTTACCGTTTACTGTTTATTTCATCAAACTTAGCTTTAAAAGAATTATGCGAAAGTCTTTCCGTCCTATGTGTTCTTTAAGAGTCCAAATGGTTGCTGCAATATCTTTTATTGCCTCCATGACCTTTGCGACATCAACAGCCCGAGACTATTCTCGTTTAGTTAATACTCTCATAGGGTCTGGTACAACCTATGGACTTGCCTCCGGATACATTTGTCCAGGTGCTACTTATCCCCACGGAATGGTGCAGTTTACACCAACTTATTTTGAGAAGAACTCGGGCTTTGTGGCAAATCAGTATAGTGGCGGCGGATGCTATAACCTTGGGAATTTCCCCATGTTTCCCTTAAAAGGAAATTTGACTACCTCCCCCAACGACATTCGCTCTGCCAAATATACCGTAAGCGATGAAAGTGGACATGCCGGATACTATAAGGCAATGGTGAACAAGGATGTAATGGCTGAACTAACGGTGGCTGAACGTTCTGGCATGGGACGCTTCACTTTTCCACAGGATGCAGAGACAGGAACGGTTATCATTGGTTCAGGACTGGCTTCTACTCCTATTTATCAGGCTGCTGTAGCAATGACTGATGCAAATCATTTTGAAGGTTATGCTACAGGAGGAAGTTTTTGTGGAAGGGAGTATCCTACCCCTTACAAGGTATATATAGTAGGAGAATTCAATGTTCCCTCAACGCTGCGCGGCATCTGGCGGCAAGATAAAATTATTGTCGGCTCAAATTTCGTAGAAGGACCAAAATCGGGATTTTGGTTTACCTTTGATACCAAACAGCAGAAAACACTTCTTTATCGATTTGCTCTATCTTATGTATCTATAGAAAATGCCAGAGAGAATCTGAAGGCTGACAATTTGGGATGGGATTTTGATCAGGTGGTAACGCGTGCTGAGAATAAATGGAACGAATATTTAGGCCGCATAGAGGTAGATGGCGAGAATAAAAGTCGTATCACCCAGTTCTACACTCACTTCTACCATGCTCTTATTCACCCCAGTCTGGCAAGCGATGTAAATGGCGAGTATATGGGAGCAGATGAGCAGGTGCACAAGTCGCGGTCCCGTCAATATACGGGATTTAGCAATTGGGACACTTACCGCACACAGACTCAACTCTTAGCTATGCTGGAACCTGATGTTGCTGCAGATATAGCTCAGTCGCATATAGACTTTGCAGAACAAGGCGGAGGCTCGTTCCCTCGTTGGGTAGTGGCAAACTGGGAGACCAACATTATGGAGGGTGACCCATCAAGCATCATTGTAGCGAACACATGGATATGGGGAGCACAAAATTTCGATAAGGAAGCGGCCATTAAGGTGATGCGGCGAGGTGCAGAAGTACCAGGTGCCAAATGCCAAAAGTTTGAGACACGTCCGGGCTTGCAGGAATATCTGGAGACGGGAAATCTGGATGCTTCCCGCCAGTTGGAGTTCATGTCGGCAGATTTTGCTATTGCCCAGTTTGCCTTGAAAGCGTTGAACGATAAGGCACTGTCCGAAAAATACATGGAACGTACACGCTTCTGGAAACGTCTCTATAATCCCGAGACCAAATGGATTCAGTCACGTAACCAAGACGGTAGTTGGAAGCCGTTGGAGCATGGATTCATGGAAGCAACATATAAGGATTTCTTCTGGATGGTGCCCTACAACATTAACGGTCTGATAGAAACCATTGGTGGACGCGACTCTGCTGAAGTACGACTGGCTGAATATTTCCGCCGTTTGGATGCGGACTACGGTGATGACTGGTATGCTTCCGGAAACGAGCCATGTTTTGGTTTTCCCTGGCTATATAATTGGGTAGGTAGCCCTTGGAAAACTCAGGAGGTAATTCACCGCGTACTGAACGAAATATATGTTGACGTCTCTGATGGCTTGCCAGGAAATGATGACCTTGGTGCCATGGGAGCCTGGTACGTTTGGGTAAGTTTGGGTTTGTATCCTGAGATTCCTGGTGTAGCAGGTTTTGCCGTGAGCACGCCATCGTTCCCCTATATATGCATTCATTTACCAAATGGGAAAACCATTGTTCAGAATAGTTCAAAAGATGGTAAGCCCTATATTAAAAGTATGACAGTTAACGGGAAGACCTACAAAGGAACGTGGATTCCATGGGAGAATCTTTCTGATGGAGCTATACTGAAATACATTACATCAGATAAGCCTAACGTAAAATGGGGTACACAAATATTGCCGCCTTCTTACAAATAATGTAAGTTTGATGTGTCCTTTTCTACCTCATATTTATGATGACAATCAAAAAGGTTAGTTAAGATGAAATCATAATGAAGGTGTTTTCTTTTTTCACTCTTTTTTTCCCAAAAGGTGGTGTGGGGGGAGGCATTCTCTTTTTCTTTTTTCTGACGGTCCTTGCTCAGGAGAAGACTACGTTCCAGACCGCAGGACCTTGGAAACCTGTCACGGATATCCGCTCCGACCTGGTGATGGTGTATGGCGCCAACGATAACCGTAGGATGACCTTCCGCGAACGGGTGGATTCCTGGCGTAATCGTGGCTATACCGCTCATTTTATGACAGGTATCGCCTGGGGCGAGTATCAGGATTACTTCACAGGCAAATGGGACGGGAAATGGCATTTGGACGAAGGACAGAAGACAGCTCAGGGTGATACCATCTGGCACGGCCGCCTGATACCTTATATTATCCCCACCAGGAATTATCTCTCGTACTTTAAGGAACGTCACATAAAACCTGTTATAGATGCAGGCATCGATGCCATCTTCCTGGAAGAACCGGAGTTCTGGGCGAGAGCCGGATACAGTGAGGCTTTCAAACGTGAATGGCAGGGGTTTTACGGCTTCCCCTGGCGCCCCCAGCACGAAAGTGCCGAGAACACCTATCTCTCCAATAAGTTGAAGTATCACCTCTACTACCGTGCCCTCGATGAGGCTTTTACCTATGCCAAGCAATACGGGCGAGAGAAAGGAATGAATATCCGCTGTTATGTGCCCACCCACTCGTTGCTCAATTACTCTCAGTGGCAGATTGTTTCGCCCGAAGCATCTTTGGCCTCTTTGGAGAGTTGTGACGGCTACATTGCCCAAGTGTGGACAGGCACCTCGCGTGAACCCAACTATTTCAATGGAAAGGCCAGGGAACGCGTCTTCGAGACGGCTTTCCTGGAGTATGGCTGTATGGAATCTATGACCCGCCCTACAGGACGTAAGATGTTCTTCCTGACCGACCCGATAGAAGACCGGGCCAAGGATTGGGAGGACTACAAACGCAACTATCAGGCCACCTTTACGGCTCAACTGCTTTATCCGCAGATTGCCGACTATGAGGTTATGCCTTGGCCCGACCGTATATACGAAGGACTTTATCGTGTAAGTGCCGACAGCGATGAAAAGGCGAATATTCCGCGTTTCTATTCCACCCAGATGCAGGTGATGATAAACACGCTGAACTTCATGCCGCTCTCTGAAAACAAGGTAAGCGGTTCACAGGGTATCTCTGTGCTGATGGCCAACTCGCTGATGTTCCAGCGTTCTCCACGTCCGGTAGAAGGATATGATGATCCTCAGCTCTCCAACTTCTATGGTGAGGCACTTCCGTTGCTCAAACGTGGTGTACCTGTAAGCATTACGCACATCGAGAATGTGGGTTATGCTGATACGTGGAAAGATGTACGAGTGCTGCTGATGTCTTACAGCAATATGAAACCACTCTCTAAAGATGCACATACACATTTGGCCAACTGGGTAAAGAATGGCGGCATCATAGTTTATTCCGGTCGGGACGACGATCCCTATCAGCGTGTGCAGGAATGGTGGAACCAGAGTGGAATGCACTATACAGCACCCTCGCAGCATCTTTTCTCTTTGATGGGGATTCCAGAGATGGCAGAAGAAGGGGAATATAAATATGGTAAGGGAAAGGTGTATGTGTTGCGTCACGACCCCAAAGAGTATGTACTCAAGAAGGGTGGAGACAAGCAGTTCGTGGATATAGTAGAGAAGGCATACGGCAAACTGCAGCAGAAAAACTCTTTCTACCTAGAGCGCGGACCCTATACGCTTGTTGCTGTGTTGGATGAAAATGTGGTGAAGGATAGTCCCTTTATGATAAAAGGCGATTACATCGACCTCTTCTCACCCGAACTCACTTATTATTCTGAGACAAGTATCCTGCCCGGAGCGCAAGGCTTCTTCTTTGATTTGAAGAAGATTGACAAGAAACGCCCTCAGATAATAGCTGCCGCTTCGCGCCAATATGAAGAGAAAATTTCGGATGAAGGCTTCAGCTTTATCTGCAAGTCACCCCTCAACACTACCAACATCATCTGCCTTTATCTGCCCAAAGAGTATGGAATGGAACAGATTAGCTGTACAAATGCCGAGGGTAAATCCGTCGGTTATATGGCGAGAAAGATAACAGCTCCTGTGAATGCTATTTCCCGTCGTCTTCTCTGGCTCACTTTCGAGAATTCTCCGGATGGTATAAATGTTCAAATTAAGAAATAAAGGATGTTATGAAAATGCCTTTCCGTTTACTTCACAGGATAATGGTTTTTGTCACCCCTAGCGCCATAGTTTTAGTGGTGATGTGGTTTGTTATATTCATTCTGATGCCCTTGTGGTACGATAACATGCCCAAGTGCTTCTCAGGGTGGTTTTTCAATGAATCATTGCAAAATACTATTGTATGCTGGACTCTTTATGCTTCCGCTTTACTAAACCCCTTGCTGTTTTCTGTGCGCTATTGTGTAAAGCGTGATTGCTTGTGGGCGTTCCTTTTTTCTCTTTTTGCATTGTCATGTTTCCTTTTCCAACCTTATGTTGGCCGAGTTTTCTACCCAGGAAGGGAATCTCACCCAATAACAATAATTGAATGGATAGTATTCCTGAGTTTTTTGCCCTATTTGGTGTTTAACGTCTATTACTCTTTTCGACAAGAAGATCTGAAACAAATCAAAAACGCTATACTATGAGACATTTCTTTTTTGTAGTTGCTTTACTGCTCGTTCATAACTTATTGGCGCAAAATACGCCTCCTGAGCCCATTGGTCCTCTGCCTTTGCCCAAACAGGTGGAGTGGCAGAAGATGGAGACGTATGCCTTTGTGCATTATGGCCTGAACACCTTTACCGACAAAGAGTGGGGCTATGGCGATGCCGACCCCAAGACGTTCAACCCCAGCCGTATGGATGTGGAGCAATGGGTGAAAACCTTCAAGCAGGCGGGCATGAAGGGCGTGATAATTGTGGCGAAGCATCACGACGGGTTCACCATGTGGCCCTCGCCACTTACCGATTATAATATCACGCGCTCTGCCTACAATGGTCTTAAGAACAAGGACGGAAAAGTGGATGTGCTGGCGGAACTGCGCAAGGCTTGCGACAAGTACGGCCTGAAGATGGGTGTCTATCTGTCGCCTTGGGACAGGAATCATGCCGAGTACGGACGACAGGCTTATGTGGATTACTATCACAAGCAGCTCACAGATCTGGTAACGAACTACGGACCTCTCTTCGAGGTGTGGCTGGATGGAGCCAACGGAGGTGACGGCTATTACGGAGGGGCTCGCGAGACACGTAAGATTGACCGCCGCAACTACTATAACTTCCCCAAGATACATTCCATTATAGAAGAGCATCAGCCGCAGGCCATTATCTTCAGCGACGGCGGCCCCGGTTGCCGTTGGGTTGGTAACGAAAGGGGAGAGGCTGGCACAACCAACTGGGCATTTTTACGTAAGAACGATGTCTATCCGGGCTATGACAAAAGTAAAGAACTTACGTCTGGTCACATTGACGGCGACGCTTGGGTTCCTGCAGAATGCGATGTCTCTATTCGTCCGGGTTGGTTCTATCATCCCGAGGAAGACAGCAAAGTGAAGACACCTGAGCAATTGGCCGACCTTTATTATAAATCGGTAGGGCGCAACGCGACGTTCCTGTTGAATTTCCCCGTTGACCGCGAGGGTAGGGTAAATGCCATAGATAGTGCCAACGCCGTGCGTTTCCGTCAGATTATTGAAGAGGACTTGAAGACCAACCTCCTGCGAAAGGCAAAGGTGACGGTCAGCAGCGAGAGAGGGAAGAAGTTCTCGGCTAAGAAGTTGACCGACGGCAAATGGGATACCTATTGGGCAACGCCCGACGGCGAGAATACAGGCACGGTGACCTTCTCTTTCGGTAAACCCACCAAGGTGAACCGCCTCTTGTTGCAAGAATATATCCCATTGGGGCAGAGGGTGAAAGCTTTTACCGTGGAGACCCTTGTGGGTGATAAATGGCAAATGGTGGATGCAGGCGAACCCACAACCACCATTGGCTATAAAAGAATTTTGCGTTTCCCGACCATAGAAGCATCAGCTGTCAGAATCTCTGTTTCTGATGCCCGCGGTCCTCTCTGTATCAATAACATCGCAGCTTATTATACCAACCGGTAGCAGCCTCCGCTAAGCAGACGTACCACTCCCTTCATCTCTAAGTTAAAGAGCAGGCTGGTAAGTTTGCCTATGGGTATATTGGTATCTACGGCAAGGATATTTATCTGCTTGCTGTCGGTTCCCGTTAATGCGTTTACGATGCGCTGTTCTTCTTCTGAAAGATCGGGGAATAACTCTTGTTGAAGTCCTTGACTCAGTTGCTGATGAATCTGGACTTCTGTTTCCCATCCCATCGCTTTGACAAAATCCTCGGCACAGGTGATGAGGCCCGCACGGTTGCTGCGTATCAGGTTGTTGCACCCTTCGGAATAGGTGTCACCAACCCTCCCGGGGAAGGCAAAGATGTCGCGCCCGTAGCTTTCGGCAATCTCAGCAGTAATAAGTGAACCTCCCTTTTGGGCACTTTCCACCACAATGGTGGCATCTGCCATACCTGCAACGATGCGATTGCGTTGCACAAAGTTCTTCTTGTCGGCATTGCTGCGCGAAGGAAATTCGGTAAGCAGACCTCCCTGTTGCACCATACGGACGGCCGTATCGCGATGCATGCGGGGATAGATCTGGTCGAGTCCGTGAGCCAGCACGCCTACGGTCTCCATATCTTGCTCCAGCGCAGCACGATGGCAGTGAATATCTACGCCATAAGCCAGTCCGCTTACCACCAGCGCATCAGGGCATAGCCGTTTGAGTTCCTTTACGAACTCCCGACAGATATCTTTCCCGTAAGGAGTAATCTGCCTGGTTCCCACCATGCTGATGATGTGTTGGGAATTCAGGGAAGATGTTCCTCTGAAATAAAGCAGGACGGGAGCATCGGGACATTCCCGGAGTCGGGCCGGATAAGCCTCATCGTTAAAACCGATGCACTGAATGTGTCCGGCCTGAGCAAAAGCCAGTTCCTCTTCGGCCCTCTTCAGATGCATATCCATCATGGCCACCGCTTCCAACGTAGCTTTGCCGGCATTGGGGATAATCTCCTTAAGGTTGTGGCGATGCTCAAATATTTCCGTTGCAGAGCCCAAATTCTCGAACAGCATTTTTCTGTTGAGAAGATTCATGCGCGGAACAAACGACAGGGCTATGGAGTAAAGGGTTTCCTGTTCTGTCATGCTTTCTCGAAGTAGGGTTCCAACAAAGCTTCCAGCTCGGGGCATTCACCCAACTGTCCGTTAACCACACAGACGGTATCTATTTGACTGCGAAGAACCATAGTCTCGTCGGGCAGGCGGAAGATATCCTGATAGAAGACGAAACGGATGCCTTCTTTCTTAATGCGCAGGCGACTTACAAACTCGTCTCCACTACGGAGGGGAACCTTAAAAGACATTTTCAGGCGCGCTACGACGGCATCAATACCGCGGTTGTGCATATCGGCAAAACTGATGCCGGCCTGCAGCAGAAATTCGTGACGTGTGTGCTCGGTGTAATGTTGGTAGTTGGCATTGTTGACAATGCCCTGAAGGTCGCACTCATAGTCGCGTACCTTCATCTTCAGTTCATATACGTAATTCATTTTCTTTTAATTGACAAGTTGACGAGTGTAGGTTGGGCCTCCCCCCTCGCCCTTTCTCCCTCTCCTTTGGGGAGGGAAGGGGAGGGGCTGTTATTCCCTTTCAAGAATTCATATGCAAAGCGACAGCGCAGGCAATCCTTGCGGTCGCAATATTCACGTTTCAGTTGTATCAGTGCCTGACTGTCGGCGGCGGTTCCGACGTTCAGTCCGCAAGCCTTCCATTGGCGCAGGATGTAGTTGTCCTCGGCAGGTAGTTCCTCCAGCAGGGCGATTGCTTTTTGGATAAGTTTGTCGTCGGACCGATGCATTCCATAGGCATAAAGCAGCGGTACTATGGTATTGATGATAATCAGGTTGCGGCTTTTGGCCGAAGTGCCTCCCACGCCCAGAATCCGATGCATCTCCTTCAGGTCTTTAGCTTCAGTAAGGGCCGACATCTGTGCCTTTCCGCTATGGTACAGCTCTGCAATCTGCAGGATGCGTACGTGGGGAAAGTTGCTGGGGCGGGAACGAAGTAGCTTCCAGTTGCTGGCCTTCATGGGTTCTGGCATCTGGAACTTATGTGAGAGAAAAGCGAATTCGCGTTTCCATTTTCCGGCCATTTCGTTGCCCTTGGCTTGTGCAGCCTCATCTGTCAGACCTGCCAATCCCAGGAAAACGGCTTCTATCTGAAACAGGTTGTCCCTGTGCTTGCCGATACCCTGTAGGGGAATCATCATGGCCCAGCGCTCGAATGTGTCACCATTCAGGCCAAAGCCGAAGTTGCGGCAGAGCGTCACGAAGGTTGCCTGCTCCCAGTCGCCATTCAGCAGGTTTACGCGGTCCTGCACCTTCTGGGCGCGTTCTTTCATTCGTTCGGCCAGCAAAGCATCCATCCACATGTGAGACTTCATCGGGGGGATAGAAGGAATAATCTTATGGCAGCGGGGATAATCGTCGGTCTGACACAATTCCTGATAGTTCTGGTACAGATGAGCCGGAATGTCCAGTTGCAACTGTGGCGGGCGGGTTCCTTCCTGTGTAGTTACCTCGCAGTCAACGACCTGTGCAACATGCAGAATGGTATTGTTGTACGAGGGGTCGGAATCGTGCCCATGCCGGAACCAATCGGATGATTTCAGGTGCAGTTCTGCATTGCCGGCCCAAAGGGTTCCGCCAGTCTTCAGTTTT
>JAEEGF011698270.1_pt1 | contig 14582 bp, 15 predicted proteins | sample 9134171 | NCBI WGS metagenome assembly JAEEGF01 (sample SAMN16246542, study PRJNA631951) | gut metagenome | biome: gut microbiome; feature: rumen; material: AP-attached | host: Bos | place: Iran: Karaj | collected 2018-10
AAAAAACACCGCATCGCTGCGGTGTGTAAAAAACGCAGCTGGCTGACTCATAGAGTCCCTATAGCTTTGTGTCGCCGGATTGCTCCGGGTTTACCCCTATATTTCTGACCAAATTGTAATTCCAATGATAATAATTATCAAGAAACAATCTATGAATTATTCTTGAAAATATTCTAATAGTACAGTCAAAAAGCTCCTACAACAATGATATCTTCTAGTATTCTCCGATATTTTTCTAATAATAATTTCCTTAAAATCACTGTAAACGCTATTATAAAAGTTGGTGATTATCACCCGATGCCAACATTGCCCCTGTCATATATCATCGATCATCCTCATCAAGTCGTATTATTAGGGGAAATACGATTACAAAAATATAAGACAGGAACCCATGCCGAATATTCAAGTCTCATTTTCAGTTATCCTGTGCGGATCATCTAATTAAAACTTGTCGCAGCAAAGCTTCCTTTGATCATGCCATTAAATGGAATTAATAATACTTTCATAGGCACTTTTAAAACATTTAATATTTGGGTGCTATATTATTCTAAATATCGTGTAGTGCTCAATATCGTCGAGGAGGGATTAGTATGCGCCGATTAATCAGTTGTTTAATTCTAACTTCTATTTTTGTCCTAACCTTAGGAAGTACTGCTTTTGCTGCGGATTTTGACCCGAATTATTATGCCACCACTAATCCTGATGTAGTTGCAGCCCTTGGCAACGATGGTCAAACACTATATAACCATTATCAAAGCAATGGAAAGACCGAGGGTCGTCTTGCTTATGCAGGAGCTCAACCAGGTGAGGAAGTTACATTTGATCCCAAGGCTGCAGCTAAAGCTGCTGCAGAACAACAAGAAGCTTTCAAAGCTATTATAATGTCCGACACTTATGCGGCACCTGATGACTTCTACTATGATAAGGACGGAAATCCTGTATATGTGTGCTCCACTTGGGATTCTGCCAGCAATATTTTTTCAAATATGAAAGGCAATACTTATATGTGGATAGCTACCGTGGCATATGGAAAAGGAAGATCCTCAAGGGTGTTGAATCTTGCTACAGAGAATGGACTATCTTTCCCCTCTGCAAAAACTGAATTCAGAGATAAAGATAATCCAAAAAAGACGGTTATTTCAGTTAATTCCAACGGCGATGTATTTGACGCTTTAGGAAAATTCGTTATTCACTATGATATGTAACATTTAGGAGCTGGTGTAAATTGACACCAGCTCCACTTTTTACTTCCTGTCAAATTTAATAGCATCAACGACCAAATGATTTTTTCTCTCAATTTTTTTTCCGGATTGGGTTACTTATTCAAGAAGTAGCTTTTAATAGCTTTTCAGTAATCCTTGATGTGACCTCAATGTAGTAGGCCTGATCAGCAGCTGATAATGAGTTAACATCAATACTCTCCATTTTTTCCATGGTTTCAGCATATTTATTTAACATATCAAAATAATCAGCATACAATCCAACAACATTTCCGCTATTTTCTAGTTTCTCCAAGAAAGCAATATAGCTATCAAAAAATGCCTCATATTGGTCCATCATTTTCTTAAAATCACTCGATACCTCAGCAGACTTAAATCTTTCAGATGCCTCAGATGTTAATCCTTTTACAGGAATGCTCGCGCCATCTAAAATACTACAATACAGTTCAGGAAAACTGTAATTTGAGGCATTTGAATATGTATAAATAATATAGTTCGCGTTTAACTCATTGGTATATGGATTAAAATATGTTGCATATATAAAGCTTGCATCTTGCCCTTTGTATACACAACTGCCCTGATTCAATGTTATATCCTGGCCAAGATAACTTCTGTTCTCTTGGTTCTGTATCCTCATTGAATTAAAGATACCTTCCATCATTACCTTGTCTATCTCATCTTTATGGGTTTCCCATAATTCCAGATTATCTACCGCACTAAGGTTCGAGTTTATCGCACAGAATACTGCCATATCATTATCGCCGGTGACATTCTCAATATCCCCTATATAACTAACAAACGCAGTCCCTCCGTAGTTTTCGCATACATTCTCAAATTCATCCGGAATTACATAATCAATGATACCCGCCTTAGGCGTATAATTAGTCGGCATCGCGAGAATAACTTGACTCTCTACCACCTCATCATATGTGGCTGGATCTGGTACAAGAAGTGCAGACTCTATTTTATCAAGCAATTCTTCAGCTTTATCATCTGATAACTCACTTGATGCACGCAGTACTATTGTTCCTACCTGCCGATGTTTACCGGGATTAAAGCTTTTGTTTCCTTCAAGTGCAGCTAAATACTGATTTCTTTGAAATGCATCATCATCACTTCTATATGTTTCCAGACTTCCACCGGCGGATGTTCCTTCTTTTATCAATGCGTCGCCCTTCAACTCTGCATTGTTAAAATAATCTGCAGAAAAGTATACCTGGACAGTATAACCTCTTTCAGCAGACATTCCATTATTAGGATCGTTATTCACTGTAGAAGCAGCAATATTAATGACATTATCGACTTTCTGGAGCCTTTCTACTAGGAATTCTTTGTCAGGATTTGTTATCTGACGCCTAATTGAACAACTATGAATAAGATCAGTCTTAGCTGCAGTAATTGAATCAATCTGCGTTGAATAATCAATAACTTCCAAATTATTGAAAGCATCATTAACAATATCTGTTTCTGCAAGCAGCTCTTTGTGGCGTTCCTCAATACTCGTTGTGGCATTTGCTATTTTCTTGAACGAAAAGAGTGATTCCTTTTGTATAGAATCTTTCTTTGAATATAATATTGGGAACTTAACACCTTGGATGGCATCAATTATTTCATCCTCCAGCGTAGAACGGTATGATTCATCATATGCATTTCCGCCTTTGTCTATGACATACTGCGCCTCACTAATCTCTTCCATTAATGCTTTAATATTATCTGTTGCTTCCTGAGCCTTACTATTGTAGTCATCTACCGCATCATTATATGTGCTAATTTTCGCATTATACTCATTAACTAAAGTCGCATATTTATTGAATAATACTCTGTTGAAAATGATTATTCCACCCATCAAGGCAAGTATTATGCATGCAATGATCAAAAAGATCCGTTTTCCAGGCTTTTTATTATCCATTGAAGATTCCTCACACCCAAAAATGATTTATTGCAATTCTGCCAATTTTTGGTAAATTCTTGCCGTTACTTCTAAATAATATGCAGAATCTGCCGGAGAAAGATTGTTTGTATCTATTTCGCTCATCTTGGTCATCATATCAGCATACTTTGTCATAAACTCTGAATAATCAGCTAACATCGAAAAAGCATTTGCTGAGCTGCCTTCTTCAGTATACTTTTTCATGAAATCCACATATTCGTTAAAGAATTCTTCATAAGAATCCATGGTTTCTTTGAAATCCGGGCTTACTCCACTGTCAGATGAGTTATTGTTAGAGTCATTATTAGAATTCTTTTGAGAAATTCCCTTTGTTACGTTGCTATTGTTCCTCGTCTCATCGATGTATTTTGCCGATGCTATAATACCGTCAAATTCTGATATATACTTGTTTTCAGCCTCAGCAGATTCTCCCAAAATCAAATAATAAAAATCGCCCGTCATAATATCTATCGAGCCAACCATCATTGTGTTAACCGTGTATCCCTCATAGTCACATGTGCACCTGTACTCCTTGGCTTTTGTTCCCGCCAAATACAGATCCTTAACATATTCGACGTTGTATCCGTTGATATTGCTGATTCCTGCCTTAATAGCCTCGTCAAGACCTTGATCTACAAACGTATCAATTTCATCTTGGTAGTCTTCTAGGAGAAATGCATAAGATGATAATTGAGCTGCTGTAGCACCCCCATCATTGTATGCATCACCATAGCCAATATCCAGAAAAGCAAACTTCTTTCCTTTGCCTGCATTATAAACATCCATATCTGAGGTACTACTCTCCCCAAGTTCATAATAACTAGGAATAGTAAACTCTAATTCTTTGAAAGTAACCTTCTGATATGTTACTTCCTTGTCATCTTCTCTGTCGAAAACCGTCCATTGCACACACCATGCTATAAGCAAAAACCCAGAAATTACTATTGCTACTATTGGCAAGGCTTTAGGCTTAGCCTTTTTAATTAAAAGGAATATTGACAATGCCAATGCGCCTACCGCAATTACAATAGTGGCTACAGTAGACTTTACAATCCATGCGAGCACCGAAAGAACAATTGCTCCAATTCCAAGCCAAACCCTCGGAATTTCCTTATGTTGAGCTCCTGCTCCTTCATTTACATTATTGGAAAATTCTGGATATACAGTGGATTGCGGAGTATTTGTTACAGTAACATTCTCAAGTATAATGGGTTCCTCACTTTGTACCCGAGGCATCGCACTAGATTCTGTGAGAGTTTCGTCATCGGATGGGACGGGTGTACCACACTTTCCGCAAAATTTCACGTTGTCAGGTAACTGATTTCCGCAATTCGTACAAAATCTCATATCATACCTCCGCTTATGCTTTCCAAATTAATATATCTTTAATACATAATTCGATTACGGTTTATAAGTGTCTGCTATATTATTAACACGACATTGTCATATCAGTTTATCCAAGGAGGGATTGTTATGCGTAAAATTTTAGTCTCATTACTAATGTTTTGTATTTTGAGCATGTCTATTGGCATTACCGCCTTTGCTGCCGAGTTTGATCCTAATTTCTATGCAACATCTAACCCCGATGTAGTAGCTGCCTTAGGAAATGATGCTCAAGTTTTATTCAATCACTATCAAAATAGTGGAAAAACAGAAGGACGTCTTGCATACGCTGGGGCTCAACCCGGAGAAGAAGTAACATTTGATCCCAAAGCCGCAGCTAAAGCTGCAGCAGAGCAGCAAAAGAATTTTATTGCAGCAATCTCCGCATCCACGTCAAAATCAGAAGTCTTCTTTAACAGTGACGGAGTCCCAGTAAATATTACCTACTACGACACCGCCAAGAATATTCAGGCTAAACAAGCCGCAAACTCATATCAATGGATAGCCACCGTAGCATGGGGGATTGGAAGATCCAATTATGTAATAAAATTTGCATCAGATAATGGTTATCCATACACCACTGCCATGACCGAATTTAGAGATCCCGACACAAAAAAGAAAATCATGACAATTTCCAATACTGGCGATATCTATGATACAAAGGGTAAACTTATAGCGCATTACGATCTTTGATTCATTTAAAGCCAACAAGCTTGTGATACTAATGTCTATGCTTGTTGGCTTTTTATTATTTCAGCACTTCTTTTTCCACTTATCAGTATGCTATTACTCGCTTCCCACACTTTAGACAAATCAAGTTGACCTCCTCACATTTCCGTCAACGTTGAAATAGTCGTACATTAATTATAGTAAATTAAGTATAGATGTAATCATTTTTACATAATATTAATAGCTTTTTTATAAATGATTATTTTTATACATTTGAACCCGTCTGACCAATTCTCTTTATCTTACTATTTGCCATAATAAAACCAATTCCGCAGAGAATGGCTGTTACTGCGCCAACAATACATGCCACGCCTATATCACCAAACATCATCATTCCCATGACAATTCCAATAACGCCCCAGCTTATCAGAATAATACCGATTACCATCATTTATTCGCACCTCTCTTGTTTTTATCACCACTCGTTTCCTTGAATGTATACTTCTACTCTGCTTACATTTTGGGGATTATAGTCAGCAGATAAAAGATCTCCCTGTATCTCAAATGCCTTGGTCTGCCCTGCATCGAAGGATTCAAGACCATAACAGAATCCCATAACATTGTCATTGCTATCAAAGAATACTGCCCCGGGCTTTGCAAATGAATGAGAATCAGATGTATTATTTGCCCCCCTGCCTATAACCTTGATATCCATGAATGATCCGACGCTGAAGCTTTCATCGCTAACGTCAATTTCATAGAACTTCTCTGCCTCCATTGTCTTGCCATCCGGTTGGAAGGATATTCCATTAGACAGATCAACATCTTCAATATCGTGATAATAGGAATATATATATCCTACCTGCCCTGGCTTTATAGCTTCCGGAATACATGTCAGCATATCGTCTACAGATAGAAGATTCCCATCGTTATCAACATATTCAAAACGCATATCCGAAAACCTTAAATTAATGATGCTGTTATTCTTGATAGCCATATATGCGCTCACGCGCTTGCCACCATAAGACTGGTCAAATACTTCTATCCCTGCGTCAACCGCTTCAATCTTATCCAGTTCAGCTTCCACATCAGTTGGAGCGGTGGTCTCTTTCTTTTCTTCCTCCTCATTCAAATCTGCACTTGTTTTTAATTCCTTATTTGAATCATTAGCTTGCGTAGTAGCCTCTTCCGTGCCATCTGCAACACCTGTTGTATCCGAAGGCGTAGCTCCTGCTGTTATTGTATTGTCACCAATAATGGCATTTCCTATTTTCTCATATTTGATAAACCATGAGCCCATAGTACTTGTAATCTCTGTTGCCTTAACATCAACTGTATCCCCCGCTTTAATATCAGGGTTTCTTGCAGATATAAAATTAAGATGTTCGCCGGCCCACACGTTATAGCCCATTGCTGAATCAGGATGAAGTTCAGATGCGTAGAACCTTACCGTCTTGCCTTCCAGGTTTTCCCCAGCATTAAGAGCTGCTTCAAAGGATTCTGCATCACCATAGTCCAGTGCTGTTGCTGAACTACCACAGCCAGCAAGCACAATCACACAAACCAGCAATCCACATATGATATATCTGAGTTTTTTATTCATGTAATCCACCCCTCTCTTAAATGTGCTCAGTCCTGTGTACCACTTGATCTAAGCGGTTTCATCTTGTTTGCCAGAAGCATCTCGTTGATGTCGATAATACTTCCCGGGTGCGTATTGAAAAATGTCATAAGCAGCGCATCTCTCGGATCCCTGGCATACAGAGTGTCCATATGGTAAATCTTAAGAGCCTGCTGGGTCTCTTTTAATGTGAAGTCCGCGGCATAGCATATCCTTAAGATAATATCTCTCTGCTTGGTAACCTTTTCCTCTGAGAGAAGCTTGTATCCATAGCCCTGAGAAATATCAGCCTTGAGAAGGACATCCTGTTTAAGTATCCCTTTCTCTTTGAATTTCTCGTTCATATATCTCATGAAATCCCTATTTCCATCCAGGAGATCTTCTTCATTAGAGTCCACAAAGTCACCAATGTCCTCAGGATGCGTATGTTCAAGTATTTCTTCCAGTTCTTTCGTATTCTTTTTATACATTGATATCCCCTTTGCTGTGCTATACTTTAATAAATAACAGGTGAGGTGTTAATATGTTTGACAGTTCATTACCGATCTCTTTTTATAAGGAGCTTGCTCCGCTCAGTGAAGAGCATCAAATATATATTGTCCAGCATATAGAAAGTAAAAAGGTCTATCTAAAGAAGACCCTTAAAGTCTATAATCTGCCGGTTTATGAGCAACTGTTCAAGTACCATGTAAAGAACACCCCTCGCCTGTATGCCCTTTATGAACATGATGGACTTCTTACTATCATCGAAGAGTACATTTCCGGCGATACTCTCCAGGAAGTAATAGATTTGTGCGGATCCGTTTCTGAGGCTGATGCAGTATCATACTCAATCAAACTCTGCGATATCCTCATAGAACTTCATTCACAAACTCCTGTACTGATCCACCGTGATATCAAACCATCCAATGTCATCCTTACAGAGGATGAAAGGATCATTCTTATCGACCTTAATGCCGCCCGTCAATGTCTTGGAGAGAAAGACCGCGACACAAGACTTATTGGCACAGAAGGCTACGCTGCTCCGGAGCAGTTTGGTTTTGGCAATTCATCATGTCAGACCGACATATATGCAGTGGGAAATCTTATTAAGGCGCTTATTGGTCTCGATAAGAACCCATCCATGAAAGTATCACCAAAACTGATGGCAGTAATCAGTAAATGCCTTGAGATGAATCCAAAAGACCGGTACAAGTCAGCCTCACTACTGAAGACTGCTCTTGAAAAGCTTTATTGGATTCCCTCCTCTTAGGTACATTATAGCAACAATGAAAAACTATACTCCCACCGCCACAGTGGGAATAATATAAAAAATTGGTGAACAATATGAAACTTGTGAACTGTCCTGTATGTGGAGCAAGGTGCGCAGCAGACACTGAAAAGTGCCCGGAATGCGGTTTTGAAATCAAGAAATACTTTGAAAAAGGAACTGTTACCAATAATAAGAAAAAGTTGCCCATCTCACTGATTACCTGCGCTTGTGTCGCATTACTGGCAATCATCCTTATATCAAATGCAATAACCCGTAATAGGCAGGAACTAGCAAAACACGCAGAAAATGCAGAGCCTCTCGAAGAAATCTTTCCAGCAACCGAGAAAACTCAGGAAGATGCAGCATCACAAATCACATCCGCAACAGATATAGAAGTAAGCGGTGTATACAGCGGTGATGACCATGAAATCCTTGTGATTAATTCAGATGGGCTGGCTTACTACTACTGTAGCGAAATAGCATTCACAGAACTTGAATGTCCCTGGTATATCAAAGATGACAAAGTTTATATAGAGTTTTCCAGGCTGCATTGTACTGTTACATCAAAAATCGATGATAAGGAACTGCTCTTTAAATCAGACAGTGCAAACTGGAATACTGAGCTGTTTACCCGCCTTGACGTAGAACCTGAGCAGTATCTTACTAAAGCCCTCTCTACCTATGATCCAAATGCAACGCTAAACAGTGACGGAACACTTACTTATCAGCTTGACGGGATATGCTATACGCTACCAAAGTCATTTATAGATTTTGATGATGAGGCAGATACACAGGACGACTGGTCAGCTTTCGTTGATGAAGATGTCCAATCAGACTATGTTTCATCTGTACTCTTTTACAGATCATTAGGATCTCTGCCAAAAGAGTCCAATGTTAAGGATAACGCCAAAGATTTTGCATCAAGATTCCTTAATGAAGCCTCTGTAATTTCCTGTACAGCAACAACAGTAGCAGGATACCCTGGTTATCTGTGCGAAGTGACCGGTTATCTAAATAAGGGATTTTCTGCATTGCAAAACTATAAAGTATCTGGATATATTGCAATCTTTAATAATGAAAATACCCATAGGAATAATTACGTGATGTTCGTCCAAAACGCTAACAGATCTATCGACAATTCTGATGTTTTAGGCAACATACTAAAATCAGCGCATTAAGATAAAGAGTATTCCTACTATATATGTGTAGAAAGTCCCCGGCATTTAAGTAGTCTTTATCAGTAATGCTATCTTACAAGACCATCATAAGAGGTAAAAACATGAGCTTAAACACAGAAAACAAAAATGAAAGCAAGAACAGAGGACTCAGCACTGGTGCTACGGTTCTCATATCAGTACTGGCAGTGCCTGTGACCTTGCTTTCTAGCTTGCTAATTTCACGTAAAGGCAGAAAGTAAAAATGAGGGTCCTGGCAAAACAGGTACCCTCATGATTATAATCAAATTGGTCATTTGAGATTTATTTCATCTTCAATTGTATTTATCGATAGATATACCTTAACTTAAGAAATGCTCAGTACTTACAGTCTTGACACTAATATAAGTGATCTTCTTTTAAATGCCCTTACCAGCAAGTTATCATCACCATATGGTTCCTCATCATAGTCTAGCATAATAGCCCGTTCAGAATCACACTCTCTGTACTCATATAGTAATTCTTTCTCTGTGTTTGACATATTCATCATTATATCCCCCGCAATAGATTCTTTCCCTATTTTATCATCGGGAGATAATTATTTAACGTCTTGACTTTTATCAAAATATCTAGGCGATTACTCCACAATCAGAAAATCGCATGTTCCTCCCCTAAGCTGATACATGTCGTTCAGATTTACATATCCGGTCGATAATCCATTATGCTTTCCTGTTACCAGTATATCTACATGAACGTACTGACAGTTGTTGGCGAAATCCTGTTCGCTGTCAACTATCTCGGCCTCTATATTTCCTACGTATGCATTCATTCCGATCTTTAACTCATCCAGCGGCAGTGATGCGGGGATGACCTTAAAAGTCGCAGTCTGTGTATCTCCGATTTTTATAGTAAGATCTTCTGCATCTGATATTTCGACACCTTGCATGGGGAAGAAAATCTCTTCTGACTCAACATTACTTTTATTAGATGTTAACGTTATCATAGCTGTTGCATCCGATGAGTGCTTTAGTATTGAGGGATCAATAGACACCTTAAATGATATTTCAGATTTATCAGTCTTGTCAGTAGCTTTCACATCCGATATTTTGATATAGTCTTCCCAGTTACATTCAATCTTAAAATCACTGGCACTAATTCCCGCAGGATATGCATAAACTGTAAAGAATCTCTCGTCTCTGGAATACATGATCGAATAGTCGTTATTGGGAGCAAGTTCAAAACTTTCAACCTTGTAATCGACCGTCTTTTCGGTTTTAGCTGTGTCAGTAGCAGTATCAACGGTATTATCGGAAGATGTGACAATCGAAGCCTCAGAATTGCTCTTTGTTGCCTTCTCCGAGTTTTCTCTTATTGCCATGACCGTGATAATTATTGCGAGAACAGCTGCAAATCCGACAATCCACAGAATAACTGGCTTCTGATTGTCCTCTCTGCTAAGTCGCTCTATCTCACTTTGTATATTACTAATTTCCTTGTTGTTTCGTGCCTTTTTAAAAGGATTTTTGGTACTATCTGATTGAAGTTCCATCAATCTCATTCTCAGAGATTCTATTTTTTGATTATTCTTATCTTTTCTATTCACTTCACTTCTCCTACATTGCATCATAGAACCAATTCCAACCTAAGATTTCAAACACCCCAATCCCACAGCAAACCATTGGCCATCAAAAACCGTCCAATCAACTACCTCATTAGAATCTGAACATTCTTCATCACCCACTCCAAAAACTTAGTATACTTATACTCTACCATGTTTAACAGTATTTGGTTAACTCATTTACTTTTTGTCAGTTGATTGATGGTGTTTTGCGGTCCCAACCCACATTAAGAAAGCCAATAAAGTAATCATTAAATGTTTCCGTCATATTATTGCAACATCGCTAAATACCTATCAGAGAGGAATCCGTTTTATCCCCTCTTACTTTGCTAAGTTCTTTCTATAGCTCGTGTAAAAATCCTGCATCCAAATGAAAAGGAGGATGCACTTGTTATATCCGGAAATCAACATGTGTAAATTTCATATGAATATTTCAGAGAACTCAACAACTGATATTTTCAAAAACTCTTCTGTAGAATATAGAAATGGGGAGGTGATAGTCATAAACAGCAATCCAGACCGCTATAGCGGAGTTTATAAAGAAATGGCTGATTTGCTAGGAGATGCTGCAGCAGTAAAGATCTGGAAGCGCTTTTCAGGGCTGAATATCTCCTTTCCGCAAAGACTATATTCAAAGGAATTTACCAGACAATTTATCGAAGAAAACATGGGAACCATGCGTCCGCATGATATAGCCAGGAATGTGAGCCTTTCGGAAAGAAGGGTCAGGCAAATCATTAACGACATAAAAAACGAAAAAGAAAATGGGAGAAACGCTTAATGAAAAAGATTGTTAGTATTATGTTGTCGTGCACATTATATTTCTTCTTATTTGGATGCGGAGAGTCTTCACAAACAACGCCGCAGAATTCTGAAAGCGTGAAGATTCAAGATTCACAGAAAACTGATGAAACAGTAGATGCGCCAAAGGAATGTGTCGAAGAAACAGGTGGTGTGGAAAAAATAATAGGCGATTGGTTTGGGCAAACAGAAATACACACCGATTATAATGATGGAACATTTGATGCAGTATTATCTATCAACGCTGACAATACCTGGGCGTCTTGTGTTGATGGAGACTTTAATTGGGGCACATGGGAAACAGCTTCTGAAAAGGGAAATAGAATTGTATTGACCGTCCAGTATGAAGGAACCGATGGCACAAATGAATGGTCTTTTGAAAAGCATCCAGATGGATATTATTACGAATACGTGCATATGGAAACTATAGAGTTTAAAATGACTAAGCTGGAATCTGAGCCGGCAGATCAGATATACAATGACTGGTATGGTGAAATCACATATATAGATGAATATGATAATGAGGAAGAGGAGGCCAAAACATCAATCTCAATCAATTCCGATGGAACCTGGTCTTCCTCAGTAAGCGGAGCAAATAATAATGGAAATATCCGATATGTATCAGAATCTGGTCACCTTATCATTTTGGACGTAGTATACGAAGGGGTTGATAGAACCAATCAATGGGGAGTGGTGAAGAAAGCTGATGGGCAATTTTATTATGAATACTATCATGGACAACTGATAGAAATACCAATTAATCCATTATAAACACATATAGTTAGGATATTGCCTTTCGATGTAATATAAACAAAAGCACCCTAAATGTAGAACTCAGGTTTCGCATTTAAGGTTCTTTTTTATCCTTCGTTTACGAGAAATGTGAACATGTATCTCACTGCGTAGCTTAATACTTTTTTCATAATAAGTTGCAGTTATTTTTATAATTGTAAAAACATACACATGATAAAATAACCTCACAATATGGTCATTTGCTATAAAGTGAAAGGGATTTTATTTATGTGCAAAAAGTTATCTCTGACTATCTTGCTTTCTATATCTATTCTTCTTAGCTCTGTTTCCATGCCTTACTTTACAATAAATGCTTCAGCATCTGCGCTAGAAAAAATTAAAGAAGCGACCGAAGAAGCAGGTAACACTGCTAAAGAAAAAGCTAACGAAGCCGCTGAAGCGACTAAAAAGGCCGCTGAAAAAGCTGGCTCTGCTGCTAAACAAACAATGGATGACGCCGGAAAAGCTGCAAAAGATGTATCTGAAAAAGCAGGTGCTGCGTCAAAGGAAGCTGCCACTAAGGCCAAGGAAGGTGCGGAGAAAACTGGTGAAGTAATTTCTGATGGTGCTGGAAAAGCTTATAATTCCGCATCAAACGCGGCATCAAAAGCCGGCAACAGCATCAAGAACTATATCGCCAATATAGACACTGCCAAGTTCGAGGCAGGATGGGATTATGCTGCACAGTATACCGGTACTGCAATAGCAGCTCTAAAAGGACAAAGCTACGTCAACTCTGTCCAGAACAATATTACCTCACTCCAAAAAAACATGGTGGACACAGTACGCACAAATCGTGGCATTGCCCAAGAAGCCGGATTTGCTGCTGAGGTGTGGGCAACAGATACATTTAACATCGATGCCGCTCTGAACAACTCTGATTATAATGCTACAAGGCCATCATCAAATAAAGCCAATTCCGCAGATGTAGTCATTTCAGATGGAAAAAACACTTCTGATTACAGTCTAAAGTACTATAAGGACGCTGACAGCAGCGCAAATGCCCAAGCCAGAACATTTTTTGAAGACTATCGTGAGTATTGCTCCAAAACTGAACGCAATGGCGGAACTCCTATGTCCGATGAAGAATATCTTGCACAATATGGCAAATCACTGGATTCACTTTATGATTCATTGTACTCCGGACAAGGACGAATCATCCCGACAGATCAGTTAGATAAGGCTAAGACATATCTAAAAAAACGAAATGCCAAGATGACGGCCAGCGACAGCCTTGATCGGCAAGCGCTATCTCCCGCTTTACAGGAAACCATAGATAACCTTGCTGATAGAATTGAAGCCCCTGATGGTACAAAGTCACGCCAGCTCAGTGAGAGTGAGGCAAAAGCAATTGTTGAACTATGTAGGGATGGAGACTTTGATCCTGCAGACTTTGGTATTTCTCCGTCACAGCTTATTACCACTAGATATATCCTCAAGCAATCCATTAATGCTGGTGCGCAATCAGCAATGATTAGCACAGCTTTTGCCATTGGACCAGATATATATGAAATAATTGTAGATGCAGCCAAAAATGGCAAAGTTGATGAAGAGAAACTCAAAGAAACCGGTATTGATGGCATACTTGCCGGTTCTGAAGGCTTTGTAGAAGGCTCTGTGAGCAGTGCGATTGTCGTCGCTGCTCAGTCAGGGAAATTTGGTACAAGTCTTGTAAACATTGCTCCAGAGACCGTTGGAACATTGACAGTATTAACAATAGACGCTATCCGCTATGGATATCAGCTCTCATCAGGAAAAATTACAAAAACAGAATATGCAGACTTAATGACACAGGATATAATTATCGCCCTTGCTTCTCAAACAACCGGTGCACTTATGCTTGCGCTATTCCCGTTCATACCATTTTCCTATATGGCTGGAAGCATGGCAGGCGCAATGCTTGCATCTGTCGGATACCAAGCGGGCAAGGAACTATATTTGGAACTTCGCGGAGAAGATGGCTTCGAAACAATAGTTCCTTCCTCAATTGCATCTGGAACAGATATGGCATCAGCTTTCCTTTCGTCGCTTAACATTAAAGATAGTATTTCGGGTTTTAAAGATAGAACCGTCACTGCGTATAATAATGGGAAAATCAAAATAACCTCGCGCACAGGTTAATCTATTTTGTACTAACGTAAC
>JAEEGF011380195.1_pt1 | contig 14581 bp, 12 predicted proteins | sample 9134171 | NCBI WGS metagenome assembly JAEEGF01 (sample SAMN16246542, study PRJNA631951) | gut metagenome | biome: gut microbiome; feature: rumen; material: AP-attached | host: Bos | place: Iran: Karaj | collected 2018-10
TTTGAAAATCGGGGCATGGACGACTCTGCTCACGTCTATTACCAGTACTCTCTCGATTACAATCGCAAGGCAGGATCGGCACTTGGCATCGGTTTGTGCCACAATCACTTTGGAATGATTGCCGAACGGAAAGGCCTTATCTCCCAAGCCATCGGTGAATACCTCACGGCTTACGATATGTTGGAGAAGAGTCACGACGAATGGCACTGGCTAGACCCATGCCTTTCGCTGGCAAAGATATACATCAGCCGGCAACAATACGAACAGGCACGCAACTATCTCGACCAAGCCTTTGCCAAAGCCACCAGCATTGGCTCCAACGAACACCTGGAAACCATCCATAAGTTGTACTACGAGCTGGAACAACAGAAAGGAAATACCGCCTCGGCACTGACCCACTACATCAAGTCCACGAACTATCGCGACAGTATCTTCAACCTACACGCACTCAATCAGATACAGAACATGCGCGTAGGCATAGAACGTCAGCGCAGCGAAAACCAGCTAAAACTGATGACTGGCAACCTGAAGCTGGAGCGACAGCAGAAGGTTACCGCCTATGTACTGCTCATTTTGCTCATGCTTACGGCACTTGTCGGCACGCTCTTCCTGCTCTATTCGCAACGCGTCAGCAAGAAGCACGAGCAGTTTATGCGCACCATGCAGGAGGCACGCGAACGCTTCTTCACCAACATCACACACGAATTCCGCACACCACTGACCGCCATCCTCGGCATGTCCGAACAGTTGCGCTCCGGACAAGCCCACACTCCCACCGACGTAGCTCATGCTGCAGGCATCATCAACCGCCAAGGCAACCACCTGCTGCAGCTCATCAACCAACTATTGGACATCGCCAAGCTGAAATCCAATACCGCTGAAGCTGATTGGACACACGGAAACATCGTGGCTTTCACACAGATGGTGGTCGAATGTTGCCGCCCCATTGCCAACAAAAAGAACCAAAGGCTGATCTATACGCCCCAAGATTCGGTCATCGAAATGGACTTTGTGCCCGACTATTACGACCGTGTCGTCACCAATCTGCTGTCGAACGCTTTCAAGTTCACACCGGAAGGCGGCACCATCCGGCTCGAAACGGTCATGCTTCCCAACCAACACTTGCGGCTATCCATCATCGACACGGGCATAGGCATCGCTCCCGAAGCACTAAGCCACATCTTCGAGCCGTTCTACCAGGCCGATGAAGATCATCACAACGTAGGTACCGGCATCGGACTCTCGCTCACCCGCCAGCTCATTGAGGCCATGGACGGAAACATCAAGGCCGAAAGCCAAGTCGGAAAAGGTACCACGATGACTGCTTTCCTGCCACTTCGCCACGGCAAACAGCAGCCACAACTCTTCAGAATCGATGACTATATGCGCAAGCCCTGTAACGACGAGACTGAGAACGACAGCTTGCAGGCCGAAGAACAGAGTGACAGCAATGCCGAACAAGTGCTTATCATCGAGGACAACAACGACGTTGCCTATTTCATCGGGCAGCAATTGAAGTCGACTTACAAAGTCAGTTATGCCTCCAACGGCGACGAAGGCCTCGAGAAGGCTCGCCAGCTGATTCCAGACATTATCATTACCGACCTGATGATGCCTGGTACCGACGGCATAGAGGTATGCCGACAGGTGCGCCAAAACGAGCTCATCAACCACATACCCATCATTGTTGTCACCGCAAAGGCCACCGACAAGGCACGTGTGGAGGGCCTTCAGGCTGGTGCAGACGCCTTCCTGGTGAAGCCGTTCAACACCAGTGTGCTGCTGGTTACCATCCAACAGCTGCTCGAACAACGCCGCGTGCTTCGTGAAAAGTTCACACAGGCCATCAGCGATGGTACGGCTACCGACGTTAAAATGAAACCTTCCGACCGCACGTTTGTCGAAAAGGTACGCAGCATCGTCCTCGAACTGATGGACCAAGGGCAAGTAGATGCCGAGACATTGGCCAGCAATATGTTCGTCAGCCGTGTCCATTTGAACCGCAAACTGCAGATGATCACGGGCCAGACCACCTCGAACATCATCAGCCAAATCCGAATATCACGGGCAAAGAAACTACTGGACGAGCACCCAGAGATGTCAGTCAGCCAGATTGCCATGAAGTGTGGCTACGAGGATGTGGCCTATTTCAGCCGCAACTTCAAGCAGATTACCAACTATTCGCCTACGCAATACCGCAAACGCAACAGCGACTGACGTTTCCGCCAGCCGCCGTTTACACCGCCGACAGAGGGTTTTCGTGGACTTCTGTAGGCGGTTTTTCGTCACTAACTCTTATTGCTTCAGGTAAAGACCCATCTCCTCACGCTCCGAACGGGACTTACCATCCTCGGAAAACACGATGAAATCGTCGATTTTCAACGTTTTCTCGCTTTCATTCACAATGCGAAGAGCTAGTTGTTGCTGACTGGAGCAGTTCGTAATCGTTACGAATACCATCGCCCGGTCTTGCTCTTCCTTCACCGAATCAACCCGACTGGCCAGGTCGTCGCACCAGTCTTGTCCCTGCACCCAGTGGTCGTAGTCCCAGAAACCCATCTCTTCAGGACTCTGTTCGTCGGCAACGGCGATGAGCGAGTCCTGCTCCAGATAGGCAGCAGAACAGAATCGATGGTCCAAGGCTGCCACATCGGGCATCGTAGTTTCACCATTCAGAGACCTTTTGTACAGTGCGAACACTTCGTTGTAGACGTTTTCCACAAACTGTGCCGCACTGAGCGAGTCTAAAACCTGTGCTTCGGCTACTGTCTCTGCAGATTCTTTTTGGGTGTTTCCCTTAGGTCCACATCCCACTAATGCCAGCATCAGAGCTGCCATCCATAGTTGTTTCTTCATTGCTATCTATTGTTTACTTGTTTGAAAGAGCATCTTTAGCGCAGCCATTCATCGTTGATTGTGCTTGCGAAATTGCCTATACTCGTCGCAACGCGACACGTAGGAACTGGTACCCAGCAGGTTTTGCGCCTCGAAGTCAGCCAGTTCCTGGAAGGCCATGTACTGTTTCGACAGCGGTTTAACCAGCCTTACCATATCCGCCAGTTCGTCATCCCAGTCCCAAACGTACCAACGGTTGGACTCATTGTATAGGTTGATGTAGCATTTTGCAAAGAGGGCACGCTCGCGAATGTCTGCTTTGGTGCTGCTTGCAGCTTCGGTCAGCAGGCTCAGGGCATGTGCTCCAAGGTCGATTTCGTTCACGCGGACAGTATCCATGACGCTCATTCCATCGCGCATCAGGAACCAACAGTCGCCCGTGAAGTGGGCTTGCGCGTAGCGAACGGCCAAGTCATAGCATTGCTGGCAGCGTGCATCGTCCTCGAGCAGTGTCAATGCGCTCTCCATTCTCAACATTTCACGGGCGAAAAGTGACTTCGGATTGGCCGACAGCGAAACCTTTTCCTCGCCGTAGGCCTCAGCTTCGGTCAGCCATTGGCGCTTCAACCAGGGTTCCACCGTCCATGTACGTAAGGCGGCATAAGGTGCATAGCCCTTCTCTTTGTAGTAGTTCAGGGGTACTTTGTCAAGCCATGCCAGTGCCTCATCCCATCGTCCAAGCCGCATATACTTGGTTCCTACAAGGTCGTTCAGCATCTCGTCATCGATGGAAAGCCTTGGGATGAGCACGCTGTCGAGTGCCGTTTCAGGTTTCGAGTGGGCATAGTTGATGAAGGTTTGCAGCCTGTCTACCGATAGCGTATCGATGTATGCGTTGAAGTACTCGCTGGAAAGGATGTTGCACTGATAAAGTGCAGCCGCCTCTTCGTAGCATCCAGCCTTTATGAACTTATCGGCCAGCACCTGAATAACGGTGCGATCGAGGGCGTTCATGTAGAAATGATCGTGGGAATAGAAGCCAAACTCGTCGACACGGCCCAGCAACCACGACAGTTCTGTGGGCAGATAATCGGCAATAAGCTCTTCTATCGGACTCAGAACGGAGTTGATGTAAAGGCGCAACACGCGGGCATTGTCGTTCATTCGTGGCGTTCCAGCAAGTTGGTTGGCCACGTCTATGTCGGCCTTTGCCTGCTGCTGACGGCCGAAAAGGAACTCCAGCCAAGCCTTGGCCGACTGCCACATCTGCGGCGAACGTGTCTTTCCCTGGCTCACAACCTGCCTGGCAAGCTCGCACATCTGCATCGCTTCGCTCTCCTGAATATTGCGCACGTAGAGCTTTCCCTCTCTGTACCACTCTTGGTTGGCTGCATCCACGGCTTCCTGGGCATTGTTCACATAGTCCTGCAGCAGGAATGGCAGCACGGACGAGTTGGCATCGCGTTCGTATTCAGCACGGATGGCAGCACAGGAACGACGATCGTAGTACTGCGTCATGAGGCTTTCCCAGTCGCCCATCTCTGCAAACATCATGCCGGCACGGTCGTTCTGGCCTGTATGCAGCAACGCTCCGGCATAGATATTCTTCATCATTTCCTTATAGACGGTATCGATGTAGCGGCTGGCGGTCTGCTCCCAAAACCTGACGTTTTCGCTATGCAGACCTAACATCATGTTACAGCGCATGTAAAGCAGTGCATGTTGACTCCTAAGGCGTGTCTTTAGCTTGCCTAAAGCATAGCTTTTGATGGCCAAAAGCTGTGCTTTACGACTGGCAAGCTGTGCCTTTGTAGGATAGTCCCATCTGTCCTGCTGCACTTCCTGGGCTATTTTCATGTAGCGTTCCAGTTGGCGCACGTAGCTTTCCATCAACTTGTCGCCACGCCGACGTGCCTCTGTCAAAATCACATCGGCATCGTAGTAAGAGAAGTCAATGTCGCTCCCAAGATAGGAGCGCCAGTTCTGCATGGTCAGATCATAGCAACGGGTGCTGAACTCCTGCTGTTCGTAGACGCTGAACAGGTAGTAGTTGTGCGTGTCTTCCCACGCACAGGCCATCATAACAGTGGCTAAGGCCGTCAGCAGATTAGTGATGATAAATCGCTTCATAGTCTTCGGGTTTGTATCTGTTGATGTTTTCTTTGTCAAGATGATAGGTAATGATGGACCGGCTGAGGCTGGGGCGCTGCTTTTCGACGGCCTTTTTCACGCGTAACAGTTCGGAAGCCTCCACCGTATGCTCAATGTGGACACCATAGATGGTGCGCTGCCAACGATAGACAGGATAGGCTGCTGCCAACGGAAGGTCGTAGTCGGCAAGCCGATGGAGGTAGGGTTGTACGTCGCGAAGGTCGAGTACGGGGTTGCGTTGCTGAAACTTCCGAGGGTCGCCCGTGTTGTATAGCATGAGCACCCCATAGTCTGCAGGTGGCACAGGCATGGAGAGCTGATGCAGGCGAATCGTGGTTGAGAGGCGCAACCCATGCTTTTGGGCTTCGCGTCGCACCTCGTTCAGGAAGTCATAGTACGTGGCTCGACTTCGGGAAGTGTAGTCGCAGTCAATCTGCAGTTCGCTGACACCGCCCACATCGTTGGTCTCGTTGATTTGCAGGATGCGGTTGACGATGCGCCGAGCCAATCCTTCGTGACGCTGGTGCATACAGTCCTCGGTAATGTAGACCGTAGGCACTATCTGCAGTTGGGCCGAAACAGGTTCGGAAAAGATAATGGTGGCATTGGGCATGGGCAGACTATCGGCCATCACCACGTCGAAATAGCGGCAATAGACCTTACTGATATGGTATCGATCCATAAACGACAAGGCCACGCTGTCGAGCCTCCAGTCGGTCCGCCAGTAGTAGACGCTGTTCTCCTGGGGCAGCTCTGCTGTGCGCTTTCCGCAACCTGCGAAGAGTGCGAGCAACAACATCGGTAGCACATACTTGCCTTTCATCGTCGTTTTCCGTTATGGATTCAACCGCTAACCCTATCGTTTCAATCGCCAGAAAGGTCGTTTTTGACGGGTGAACGATCACCTTATAATTTTTATGACATAACCTTTGATGACTCCGTTTTATTGTGCCAAGCGTCTTTTTTTCCTCGCTGAATGCAAGATTTCGCCCCTTTTAACGTTAAAAATGTAGACATCATCTTTCAACAAGTATGAAAAAAACGATCGTAACCCAACGTTTGGCAACCGCATTGCTGCGCTTCAGGAACCTGAAGGCAGCCGCCATCGTCATCCTTTGCGGCCTGAGCATGAGCGCATCAGCACAAGAGTACTATGAAACCAAGCACGAAGTGGCCATCAGTACGGGTGCCATCACGAACACCCAATTGCTCGATGCACTGTCGCAGTTTGCCAGTATCCTCGTCACTGTACCCATTTCGGCCATCGTTACGGGTGGACAAACTACGGCTTACTATACCTACGAAAACGAGAAAAACTTCCCACCGCTGTCGGCAGAGTACTTCTATCACGTTGACAAACTGGTGGGTGTGGGCGGCATCGTGAGCTTCAACAGCCTGAAACGCGACATGTACTGCGACATTCAGGATGCTTCGGGCAACAAGAAGCACACCAAGCAGGGCGTGGCACGCATGAACAACTTCACCCTGATGCCTGCCGTGAAACTGGACTGGCTACGCAAACGCAACTTCGGCATGTACACAAAGCTGGGTGTTGGCGCCACTATCGGCAGCGAAAAGCAGAAGGATGACAGCGGATCGGTGCTCTATGATGACACCGACATGATGTTTAACTTCCAGGCTTCGCTGCTTGGCATAGAGGCAGGATCGACGAAAATACGCGGTTTCATCGAACTTGGCATAGGCGAACAGGGTATGTTCGTGGGGGGTTTGCGCTGCAAATTCTAACGCAAAGGCCGGCCCTGAAGCCTGTAGGCACTGGGTTCCTTACTTCAATTGCTTGCCATCGCTGAAGGCATGGCCCACGGTGGCGCCCAACTGGATGTAGGTGTGATGCACGGGATCATAGCTAATGAGGTGCAAACGCTCCACATCGGGTTGTCCGTCGTCAGCAAGATAGCGTTCATCGCATACCACATTGACGATTTCGGCCACGAGATAATAGCCCGTCTCACTCTCATCGAGCTTCTGCTTGACGCGACATTCAAGCGTCATGGGCAGCTCCCGAAACAGCGGAGCATTGACATTGGGTGCCTTTTCGGCTGTCCAACCAGCCTTAGCCAGCTTCTCGGGCTCCTTGCGACCACTGACTATGCCCACGTAATCGGCAGCTACGAGCGTCTCGGTCGTGGCAAAAGCAACGGTGAAATCGGCGTTTTCCTTCAAGTTATCGGTCGTCTGATGGGATCCCAACGAGATCATTATCTCATGCATATCCCACTGACCTCCCCATGCGGCATTCATTGCGTTGGGGCGACCTGCTGCGTCATAAGTGCCGATGATCAGCACTGGCTGTGGAAGAATCCACGGTTTGGATCCAAAACTTTTCATGTTCTTTCTTTTATTTATATCAGTTGTTCTGTGAATGGATGTTCTGTAGAATGTCCTTACGGCAGGTTGTTGATGCGTTCCTGCAGGCGTTGGAAGAATAGACCTACGTGGTAACCGTCGAGAAAGCAGTGGTTTACCGTCACAGAGATGTTCAGCAACCAGCGGCCATCGCGTTCGACGTAGCCGCCCCAGTTGATTCGCGGGATGGCATCCTGGGGGTTTTCCATGCCTGGATTGCCTATCATCGTGGCATCAAGCATGGGGACGCACGAGAAATAAGCCACATTTGGGATGGCTCCAAGCCCTCCAAAGAGGGTGGTCTGACGGATGATGGCCTGCGATGTGGCAGTGACGTACTCCTGCAAGGTGCCTTCGAAGGGTGCCGTATGATAGCGAAAGACGTCCTCACCGGCCCGCTTATGGGTGAAATTGGTGTGGATACGGTCGTAGCTTACTACCTGTCCCTGCTCAAAACGCAGGTGAAAGTTGTCGATGCTGTTGAGCACCTCTGTCGACAAATAGATGAGCGAGAGGTAGAAAGAGAGGCCGTTCGCCCGTTTATAGGCCAGCAGACGCGACACGTCGACGTTTGCGGCAACGATGAAATGGGGCATTTTCATCTGCGAGAAGTGCTGGAAAAGCTCGCGACGGTTCCAATTGTTGATGTCAATAGGGGTATACATGCTATGGATTTATGGTGTTAAGTTCACTTTTTATAGTGCAAAAATACAAATTATTCTGGTGAAACGGCCCATAATTCAAAAGAAACTACTATTTTTGTAGAACTTTTTAGAAGGGAATGGGGGTGGCTGAAAGAAGCGGAGCTACCGTATTACAGCGCAAAATGTAAAACGTCAATATCAAGAATCATGAGAAAACTATTGCTAATGGCCAGCCTGCTGGCATTCGTCGTGGCAGCAAGTGCACAGCCACAAGCACCAAAAGACACACCACAACTGGAGTTTGCCATGCAACTTCGCGTCACTTTAGGCGAGGTTTACACCGTTGGCGACACACCACACGGCCGCCGTGTCGTCATTCCCATTACGGGTGGTACTTTCGAAGGACCGCGTTTGAAAGGTAAAATCCTGTCTGGCGGGGCCGACTACCAACTGGCAAAGGCTGACGGAAGTCGCACGGAATTGGAAGCCATCTACAGCATTCAGGCCGAAGATGGCACCTACATCCACGTGCGAAACCGCGGCATTATAACCGGTGGAAAGAACGCTGAGGGGCAGCCAACGTTCTATTTCCGCGCCGCACCGCAGTTCGAGGCACCCGCCGACGGGCCTCATGCATGGCTGAACAATGCCCTTTTCGTGTGCGCTCCTGAATGGACACCCGACTTCAAGGGCATCGTTCTGAACGTTTGGATGGTGAAATAGCGTAATTATCTGGAAATGAACGATATGGAGAAGATAACGATGCCTCGGCTGACGCGCTACAATATGGGTGCCGAGGTGGTGGCTTTCAGTTCGACAAGACATGGTGGCTACAGCGTGGGGCAGTATGGCGAATTCAACATCAACGCCTTCTGTGGCGACGAACCCTCAGCCATCGCAAAGAATCGCGATGCCTTGTGCCAGCTGTTGGGCATCGACAACGATCGTCTGTTGATGCCCCATCAGGTTCATCGGGCTGAAGTAGCGTGCATCGACGAGCCGTTTCTCCATCTCAACCCTGCCGAACGGAAGGCAAAACTGGAAGGTATTGATGCCGTCATGACCAGCGTTCCTGGCGTTTGCATTGGTGTTTCAACGGCCGATTGCATCCCTATCCTTCTGTACGATCAGCAGAAACATGTCGTGGCAGCGGTGCATGCTGGCTGGCGAGGCACCGTGCAGCGCATCGCGAAGAAGGCTGTTGAAGTCATGAAAGCTACGTATGGTTCGTCGCCTTCCGACCTAACGGCACAGATAGGGCCGGGCATCAGCCTGCAGAGTTTTGAGGTTGGACAGGAGGTTTACGATGCTTTCGTGGCCGAAGGGTTCATCATGGAGAGCATTGCCAGCCTGATGCCGGCCAGCCAAGGCATTGAAAGTGGGGAGAAATGGCACATAGACCTGCCCGCGTGCAATCGCCTGCAATTGTTGGAAACGGGACTTCTGAACGAGCAAATCCACACACTTCACGTCTGTACCTATAAGCAACACGCCGACTATTTCTCTGCCCGCCGGCTGGGCATCAACTCGGGGCGCATCTTCACAGGCATCATGCTGAAGTAATAGCCTCATTCATGCCAAACAAAACGGCGCCCTACAGCGGCTGAGGCTCATAGCGTTGCCGCATCTCTGGCAGGTATTTCGGTGTCGACATACCTGCGAATGAATACTTGAAGCAATGGCCTTTCGACGTGACAAAATAGACATTGTCATATTCATCATCGTCTTCTGGGACAAAAAACATCACCTTCTGCCCACTGAGGGGATGCTGTTCGTCATCTCTCACCATCTGTCCAAGCTCATACCACGCTTTAGCATCATAGCGATGACCTCTTTCTGAGTAGACTAAATTGTTCACAAGAAAGCAAATCAAATCGAAATCAATGTTGCTAAAGCGCAGTACGTGGGTGCGGCCGTTGGTCTCTATCGCAGGCTTTTCTAATGGTTCTTCGTCGGTACCATTGTCAACGCAGAATTGATGAAGCGTTTCTGAAAACAATTTCTCATCCATATCGCTAACCCGAACGACTGCCTTTGCCTTGTATGAGCAAGTCATTTTCCAAAACGTATTTCGCTGTCCACGCCACCAACGGGAAAATCTATCTTCGATTTCCACAATAACAAATACGGCAAGGACTATGATAATCGCCGCGAAAAATTGCTTGTCATGAAGCACATCGAGTTTGAAAAGAGGGTAACAAAACCCACAAACCGCTAATATCAAAGCCAAGATAAAAGCATATCGCAGCACTCTTTTCTTTTTTTGTTTAGGTTCTTCAAATTGTCTGCTCATATTTTCATGATTTAAAATGCTAATTCTTTATGGTATAACAACTCTTTATCGGCATGCAACTCCCTCCAAACGCAGCAGGAAACGCTTGTAATCGAGGCCGCTACTATAGCCGCCAAGTTGGCCATTGCTGGCGATGACACGGTGGCAAGGCACGATGATAGCCAGTGGATTGCGTCCGTTGGCATTGCCGATGGCGCGTAGAGCAGTGGGATGACCAGCACGGAGGGCCTCTTCAGCGTAACTGATGGTCTGCCCATAAGGGATGGTGAGCATCGCCTTCCAGGCGCTTTGTTGGAACGGGGTGCCATGCATCGATAGCGGAAGCTGAAACTCCTGCCGCTCATGGGCGAAGTATTCCCGCAATTGTCGGCAGGCTTCGCTGAGCAACTGGCCATCGACATCGCTCGTGATAGTCGTCGCGACAGTCTCATGAAGCCAACTGCAAAGGCACAAACGACCTGATTCGGCACCTAAAAGCAGCTGTCCGCAGGGCGTTTCGAGGAGGGTTGTACTAGTGGCGAAATGCTTCTTCATGCTGCAAAAGTAAATAAAATATGAGAATGATGTGCTTTTTTGCCAAAGTTTTTTGTACTTTTGCAGGGAAATAGCATATCAATCGCAATGATATTGAATTACGACGTCATCGTCATCGGTGGTGGTCACGCTGGTTGTGAGGCCGCTGTGGCTGCTGCACGCATGGGGGCAAAGACGTGTCTCATCACAATGGACATGAATAAAATAGCCCAAATGTCGTGCAACCCAGCAGTCGGCGGAATAGCTAAAGGCCAGATAGTCAGGGAGTTAGACGCTCTTGGCGGCGAAATGGGGCGCGTCACCGATGCCACAGCCATACAGTTTCGAATGCTCAACCGCGGCAAAGGACCTGCCGTGTGGAGTCCCCGTGCACAATGCGACCGTGGGAAGTTCATCTGGAAGTGGCGCGAGACGCTCGACAACGTGCCAGGTCTCGACATCTGGCAGGACCAGGCCGACGAGCTATTGGTGGAACCTTGCAACGGTAATGGCCGCAAAGACGATGCCCAAGAGGGCGTTCGAGCCGTGGCAGTAGGCGTGAAAACCATCTGGGGTGTTGAGGTTCGGGCCAAGTGTGTCATTGTCACAGCAGGTACATTCCTCAACGGACTGATGCACGTAGGCCGTTGCATGGTGCCTGGAGGACGCATTGCCGAACCGGCAGTGCCTCACTTTGCTGAAAGCATTGCCCGCTGGGGCATTCGCACCGACCGCATGAAGACGGGCACACCCGTGCGAATTGACCGCCGAAGCGTGCACTTTGAAGACTTGGAGGAGCAGCCTGGCGAACAGGATTTCCATCAGTTTTCCTATCTGGGCGAGGCCCGTCCCCTACCCCAACTACCGTGTTGGCTGCTGAATACGAATGCTCGGGTGCACGAAATCCTGCGCTCTGGACTGGCTGACTCGCCGCTTTACAATGGCCAGATACAATCTATCGGACCACGCTATTGTCCTTCTATTGAGACGAAACTGGTCACTTTCCCCGATCGTGAACAGCATCCGCTGTTCCTGGAGCCTGAAGGTACAGACACAAACGAGATGTATCTGAATGGTTTCTCGTCGAGTATGCCCATCGATGTGCAACTCAGGGCCCTGCGAGAGATGCCCGCCCTGCGCGATTTGAAAGTCTATCGGCCGGGCTATGCCATTGAATACGACTTCTTCGACCCCACACAACTGAGTCATAACCTGGAGTCAAAGGTCATCAAAGGCTTGTTCCTGGCTGGTCAGGTGAATGGCACTACGGGCTACGAAGAGGCTGCCGGACAGGGCTTGATGGCTGGTGTAAATGCGGCATTGCAGAGCCAGACAGATGCCACCTCTACCCCATCGACATCGTTTACCTTGGCTCGCGACGAGGCATACATAGGAGTACTCATCGACGACCTAGTCACGAAGGGTGTGGACGAACCTTATCGGATGTTCACCTCACGCGCTGAATACCGCATCCTGCTACGCCAAGACGATGCCGATGCACGCCTTACGGAACGTGCTTACCAGCTTGGCCTGGCCACACGCGAGCGTTACGACTGGTGGATGCAGAAGAAGGAGGCTATCAACCGTATCATTTCGTTCTGCGAACAGACTCCCGTAAAGCCCAAAAACGTCAACGGGGCACTTGAATCGCTTGGCACGACACCCCTGCAATTTGGCTGTAAAGTGGCCGATCTCATTGCCCGTCCACAACTGTCGATGAGCATTCTGGCCGACATCATTCCCGAACTGAAAGCCACCATTGACGCATCGCCCAACCGCAGGGACGAGATTGCCGAGGCAGCAGAGATTAAAATCAAGTACAAAGGCTATATCGAGCGCGAGAAAATCGTGGCTGACAAGATGCACAGGCTGGAGAACATCCGCATAAAAGGACGTTTCAACTATGCCGAATTGCACGAAATTTCCACCGAAGGACGACAGAAACTACAGCGCATCAACCCCGAAACACTGGCCCAGGCCAGTCGTATTCCAGGCGTATCTCCATCGGACATCAACGTGCTTCTTGTGCTTCTCGGGCGCTAACCCATAGATATGGCTCGCCCATTGCATAGCCTTTCTTGTTTCACGTGAAACAAACACCTCTCAAGAACATCATCAAACATCGATAAAAACAACTAAAAACCAAACAACAATGAACAACAAAATCTTGTTAGACAACCTGCGTTGCATCCCCGATTGGCCCATTAAGGGAGTCAACTTCCGCGACGTTACCACCATGTTCAAAAGTGCTGAGTGCGTAAAAGAGATTGAGAAAGAACTCTTCGAACTGTACAAAGACAAGGGCATCACTAAGATTGTCGGCATCGAATCGCGTGGTTTCGTCATGTCATCGGCATTGGCTATAGAACTTGGAGCTGGCATTGTACTTTGCCGTAAGCCTGGAAAATTACCCTGCGAGACCGTACAACAAAGTTACGCGAAGGAATATGGTATCGACACTATTGAGATTCATAAGGACGCTATCAATGAGAACGACATCGTATTGTTACACGATGACCTGCTCGCAACTGGTGGAACCATGAAGGCAGCTTGTGACTTGGTGAAAAAATTCAACCCAAAGAAGATCTATGTGAACTTCTTGATTGAACTGGTCAACGAGAATTTGAACGGCAGAGATGCATTCGACGAAGACACAGAGGTAACTTCACTTCTCCAAGTTTAGTCGAAAACACATCATAAAAGCCTGATACAAGCAGCTTGTATGACAGGTAGTTACAGTATTTCTGTTTCACGTGAAACAAAAGGCCTTTAACCTCTTTCCAAACAGGGCAACTTAGAAATGACAAAGGAAGAAAACGAGAAGCGTTTAGCACATCTACGGACGATCGTTCAACGGCTTCCTGACAAACCAGGAAGCTACCAATTCTACGACAATGACCACGTAATCATCTACGTGGGCAAAGCGAAGAATTTGAAAAACCGTGTTTCTTCCTATTTCCATAAAGAGGTTGATCGATATAAAACGAAGGTACTTGTTAGCAAGGTGTGGGACATCAGCTATACAGTGGTGAACTCTGAAGAGGATGCCCTACTCCTTGAGAACAGCTTAATCAAAAAATATAACCCTCGATACAACGTCCTTTTGAAGGATGGAAAGACGTATCCAAGCATCTGTGTGACAAAAGAATTTCTGCCAAGGATATTCAAAACTCGTACTATCAACAAGAAATTTGGCACATATTATGGTCCATATTCGCAGGTTTCAACGATGTATAGGATACTCGAAATTATCCATAAGCTGTACCAACCACGTTCTTGCCGGTACCCAATCACTAAGGAAGGTATAGAACAAGGTAAGTATAAACCCTGCTTAGAGTACCACATTCACAACTGCAAAGGGCCCTGTATTGGTAAACAAAGCATTGAAGATTACCAACAATCCATAGCCCAAGCAAAAGAAATTCTTAAAGGAAATACACGAGAAGTACAGAGTCTTTTGCGGGATGAAATGATGAAAAAAGCAGCAGAAATGCGCTTTGAGGAGGCAGAAGAACTGAAACAACAATACCTTTTATTAGAGAATTTCTGCTCAAATAGCGAGGTTGTAAGTCATACTATTCAGGATGTTGATGTCTTTACCATTACCGATGACAACACAAACAAGAACGCTTTCATCAACTATATACACGTAAAAAACGGTACCATCAACCAGAGTTTCACCTACGAATACAAGCGAAAACTCGATGAAACCGATGAAGAATTGCTGTTGACAGCTATTCCTGAAATACGCGAACGGTTCCATTCAACTGCCAAAGAG
>JAEEGF012455150.1_pt1 | contig 14580 bp, 14 predicted proteins | sample 9134171 | NCBI WGS metagenome assembly JAEEGF01 (sample SAMN16246542, study PRJNA631951) | gut metagenome | biome: gut microbiome; feature: rumen; material: AP-attached | host: Bos | place: Iran: Karaj | collected 2018-10
ATTCTATGTAATAATCCTTCGATCCAGCCCTCTTTATTGTTCCCCTGCAGGTTAAAATGCTCTCTTGCGTGGGGCGGCATGGAATTAAGTAACCATAATACTTTCATTTTCACTCCATGAGTCGGGTTTTACCTATCTCTTATAAAGAACGGCTTTCGCGTTCTGGTATGCCTTGGACATCTTCGGGTTATTGGCGATCCTGGTTCTAAGCTTCTGCATGGTAAGTACCAATATTGCTCTGTAAAGGAATCTCTTTACAGCCGGGATGTGCCTTCTCACTGTAATGAGATACTCTTCCCTGTCTCTTGCTTTATTGGCAGCATTCTCGGAGAATCCACCGCCTTCGTAGAGACATACAGGAAATCCTAAATATAAAAAATCCCGCTTTTTATTAAAATAAGCGTCATTGAAATGTTCAAAATCAGCTCGAATCTTGAGGCTCGTATCAAAAGGGCGCTCCGTTAAGGTATCCCTCGAATAAAGGATCGCCTGATGACATGGCACGTTTCTATAGCACACAAAACCTGTAATCTTAGGAGGCGCCACATTCATGGAATTAACGGATTCAAAGTATGCATCGCCGTAAAGAATAGTATTCTTAATGCCCGGGTTTAAATTAGCTGTCTTTTCAAGTACATGTTCATCATAGAACCTGTCACCTGCATTAAGAAAGATTACGAAATCCCCCTTAGCATGGGTAACCGCCTGATTCATGGCATCATAGATTCCCTTATCAGGCTCCTCATATAAAGAAAACCGGTTGTCGCTTGCTGCAAGTCCTTCGGCATATTCTATTGTGCCGTCGGTGGATCCGCCATCCTTAATCACCACTTCATAATCACTGCATGTCTGACTGAGAATGGATTCAACCGTACCTTCTATGTTGTTTTTAGCGTTAAAAGTAACAATAACTATCGAAAATTTCATCGTAATTCCTAATCAAATATCCAATTCCTGTATGGAAGTATTCTTATATTGGTCTGATAGCAGGTCTTTAAGTAAAAAGCAAAATACACAAGATAGCAAATACCAATAACTGCCGCCCAGATTGTTCGAATCTTTTTATCTTCAATCTTTTTAAGTATCCCCGGGATCAGCAATATGTTCGTGATACTGAAATAGTATCCGATTCTTGTGGCTTCCGGTATGTACCAAAGTAAAAAAGTCACTAAACTTGCGATATTCAAGTTAAAGTAGAATCTGTTCCGGGTGTCGTCCTTAATGGCTCTCTTGTAATAAATCAAAGAAAAAGCAAGCACTGCCAGGCTCTTTAACACGTTTACCTTGGAAATACCGCCGTTATCAAAGCTCGAAGCCTCATAATAGGGATAGACCTTAAACATGATCCATCGGTAAAGGTCCGTAAAAATAAACAGGCTTGCAACAAATCCAGCCGGTATCAGATGCCACCACTTGCGAAAGTTTATTTTACAAAGGTAATAAATCGGCACCACTATCAAAATGGATTTATGAACCAAAGCACCGCAAAAAACGGCAAAAATAAACTCATAGTGCCTGTTTTCATTAAGTAAATGAATCGCATACAGCGCCACCGCCACCGCCAGGTAATACCGAACGGAATTAAGGCTTGAATAATAAAAGCCATTGGCCATTAACAAAAACACGGAATAAGCAAACCACACGCTTTCTTTATAAATTCCCTTTACGAAAAAGAAACATGTAAAGAAAGAAATGATCGCAAATACCACAACATAGTACTTCGTAAAATGGCACATCCACTGCACAAAGCGTACCAGGGTATTAAAACCGATCTCCGAAGCCACGTTCCTGTCCTGGGAGATCAGATTAAAGCTGAATACATAGGGCCAATAGTCATTGCCCACCGCGATCCTCGCAGCGGATACCATGAAAAGAAGCAAAAACACTGAAAACGCCAGCAAGCGCGAAAAAGCATACCCGCGACTACCCTTTATGTAGTTGTTGGCAACGGGCACCGATATGGCACACACTGCTATGAATAAGGCTATGTAAAGAATCATATTTTTCTACTTCATAAAAGGATTAGGGAATTTACTTGTTGCAAAATATGCTTTTATAAGCTTCATGTCAGGATTCATAAGCACTGTCCCGCTTACTTCCATTCCCTGTTTTTCTACTTCATTAACAACATAATCTATGATCTTACCGTTATGGGCTCCCGAAGTGATTTTTAAAATAACAGCTTCATCGCTCTCAATGTCAGGAATCTCAGGAATGGATTTGTCAATTTCGATTATTTTAGTCCCTTCCATCCCTTCAAGTGTCATTCCAATCCCATATTCTTCTTCAAATAACAATGGAATATATACGGAATCATCAAGTATATAAAGTCCTGCCATTATAAGAATACTTATAATAAATCCAAGCACCGCGCCAAGTAAAAAGGCATTGGCGACACGCACGTCGCGGTTCTTAACGGTAGCTTCTTTAACATCCATGATCTTAGTGTCAGCTACTTCATAAAGCTCTGATGAAAAAGAAAGTAATGCATCCGGCACTTTCTTCGTAACTTCAGTCACTGCGCCTGCATCTTTACCTGTCACATAAACATAAACCGTTCTTAAGTCAGCAGGAACATCCGCAGAAAGCATTGTCTTTAACTCATCGGATGAGTACTTACCATCTAAGCTGTCACTTAAAATATCCGTAAAAGAATCTGTCCTGACCCACTCATTCCAGGTATAGTCATTGATATAATCTGACTGATTTCCATATTCATCCACTCTGTATTCTTCGTGGGCGATAACTCGTCCTTCATAATCAGGAGCATCTCCGAAGGTTACATTAACAAGGTAATAACAAACACCTATAAGGAGCGCTCCGACCACGGTTCCTATGATCACTTTATAAAAGTTAAATACAAGCCTTATTGTAAAAAGCTTTAAATTAAATGGTTTATCCATTATTTTTCTCCGTCAGATTCCATCTGCTTCATGGCTGTGATCTGTTCTTCTCCCACGCCTTCTGTTGCATCGGGCCAGAAAAGCACTTTAATGGTAAGGAGCATAAGCTTTATATCGAGCCATACACTGTAATTTTCTATATAGCAAAGATCCAATTTAAGCTTATCATAGGGAGTTGTATTGTATTTACCATAGACCTGGGCATATCCCGCAAGTCCTGCTTTTACCTTCATGCGGTAAGCAAATTCAGGCATATATTCAAGGTACTGGGCGATAATTTCAGGTCTCTCGGGTCTCGGTCCGATGAAGGACATGTCTCCGATGAAAATATTAAATAACTGAGGAAGCTCATCCAATCTGACTTTTCTTATAAATTTTCCGATCGGGGTGATGCGACTGTCATTTTCTTTTGCAAGACGGGCTACGCCGTCCTTTTCGGCATCGACTCTCATGCTTCGGAATTTAAGGATCTTAAATTCACGACCGTCCCTGGTGCATCTGACCTGCTTATAAAGAACAGGGCCTCTATCGTATAGCTTTACTAAGATTGCTGTAATAAGCATAAAAGGAGATGTCAAAACAATAAGTATTAAAGAGAAAATTATGTCGATCAAGCGCTTGATCACACGTTCTTCGAACTTTAATGTGTACTCTCTTGTAAGAAGAAGGGGTGAATCAAATAAATGTAACTGCTCGGCTCCGGCCAGGATCACATCACTTATGTGAGGCATGATATAAACTCTTATGGATTCTCCGTAACAGAACTTAAGTATCACATTGCGTTCTGTAACAGGGATATCCCAGATTACCACGGCATCATATCTTACCTTTGCTTCGGCACAGATCTTTTCCGTGCCTTCGGATATATTCATGGTCTTGCAGATCTTAAATTTATCTTTTCTTGTTTCAATCTTACGTACGATATCATCGATGGGTCTGTCTCCGTGAATAAGCAGTAAATCTCTCGGAGGGAACACTCGCTGATACAGGAAGTTTGAAATTATTATCCATATGATCGAAACTATCAGCTGCGTAAGTAACATGGTTCCGTAAACGGAGAAGTTTATAAAGCGTAAGCAGATAAGGGATACTACCAGGTACATGATCGCGCCTGATACAAAGGTTCCCATGGCCTGGCTGAATATGATCTCCGCATTTCTAAGGTATCCGATTCTGGTGCCTCCGTACATGGCGGAGAACGAAATTAAGAGAAGAGCAAAAATAAGGGTTACTACCCAGTGACCTCTCTCCCAGATATCAAGTCTTAACCAGTATGTATAATAGCTTTCATAATACTTTTTAAAAATAAGTATCTGCAAAAAAAGCCCCACACCGCTTAATAAAATCTGTATTAATCTCTTAAAGGATTCAAGTTGTTTCATGTATTAATTCTTCCTCTTTGCTGATCATTGCCATCGGAACCAGCAGAATCGAACCTACTATCCAGGGATAAGCATATCGAAACTGCACTACCGGCCCTAAAAGCATAGTCAAAATATACATTATCGGAAACGCCATATGATATAAGTTTAATTTCTTTTTACGATACAGGTTTACCGCAAAAACCAATACTACGATCCATGTGTAGAATGCCGGTCTGAAGAGTTGATTGATCAACGGTATTTTCAGTACAACATCGTCCGATATCAGCTTTTCATAGAACTGATATACGTAAGGTAGCTTACTCTGTAGCGGTATTTCTTCGAGGACGTCGCTGGCAGAAGAATAATATGTATAAATGATTCCCATGCCATTTCCCTCACCTAAGCAATTGGCAAAAGAAATATCCTTGATATACCAATATCCTCTGGTCAGATCCAAAAAGGCATCTATATAATCATTGGGATATCTGAGCCCCAGGGTGATCCAATCCTTGAATAACTGCGGAAATTTACCGCGATAATTACTGTTATATATTCCGCCTATGCTGCCTTTTATCGGGTCTGAAATGGCGGGTAAATAACCGTCCCATGCGTAATCGGGAATGTATTTTGTTATTATCAGTTTGTCATCCGGAGTAAGTTCATTCCGATGCTTGGTCTCTACTCTTCCCATGGTCTGATAGACTATACTCAACATTTCGACAGCATCACTCTCAAAATGCTCCTTTAATAAGAGTTTCATCCCTCGGTTTGAAAGAGAGGTGCCGACTAAAATAGCTATTGCCATTAATAGAACTGAAAACCTTCTTTTTCCCGATATTATAACGAACAAAACAAGTCCCGCTGCCACAACGGCATAGACTGCATTATTACGCCAAAGACACATCATTATGCCTTCAAGGACTATCAAAATAACATATATTTTTTCTTTCTTTTTATCCTCGCACAGATATAACCGCCTTGCCGTAAGGCACAGAAAAACCGCCACTAAATCAGTGAAGATAATGTCTTTGGTGGTGCACATGGTCAATACCTGAAAGAAAGGGAGTAGTGAAAATAATGCAGTAGCGACTCCCGCCATGTATTTTTTCCCTGTAAGAGAATAGATTGTAGCCGACACATAACTAAATGCGAGGGCGGTGAGCACCATATGAAACAGCGCCAGCAGTGCCATACCGATTGTCGTGGATCCAAGCGCTATTCCCAAATGCAAAAACGCCGAAATCTCCAGCGTGGAGAGGTATGGATGCAATCTCCAATAATAAGGAAATCCGTGCATCGCCATGCCGGCCTGCCTATGAAAATCATAGGATAAAATTGCAGGATAATATGCCAAAAATGCCGGAATGTAAAAAACAAATATTATCAAAGCACTTATTAAGTATATTTTTTTCTCTATGGCTTTATCATATTGGCCACTCTTTATATTTATTCTTTCTGACAGATAGAAAAGTCCGTATGAAAAGGGAAATATCGGAACGGAAAGGGCCAGGCTCTTTATAAGGATCAGTGCCTTCCCTTTAACCCCGGAATCCGTATATCCCTGCCCCTGTAACTGGTATCCTGCAATAATTGATAATGCAAAAAGAAACGCTATTACAAGAGAAAATATGATTCGCCTTTTATAATTTCCTTCTTTTAACCTGTTTACCATTTAAACTCTCATTCCCCTACACTCTTCTTAAAACTGCTGTCACGGCCCAGTGGCAAAAGTAAAACATGCTCTCCGTGACGCTTAGGCCTGCAATCTTACGGTAAAGATTCCAGATACGGCGGAGCGCTTCGATCTTGTTGGATGATAAGGACTTCGCCGGGCGCCTGTAGGTGACCAGATTTTCGTTTAAACCAAAGCCCGTATATCCGGCTTTTAAAATATTCCACCAGGTGGCGGTATCTTCCGATTTGATGTGCGGCATCTTTATTAACTCAGCGGGGATGATCTCCCGATCTATCATTACGGTGGATGTGAAAATGTAGGTGTTTTTAAGAGCCTGCTTAAATTCAGTCCTTAAAGGCACCCTCACTACCGCTCCGTTTCCTTCTGCTTCTTCATTGCCGAATTCATATCCCGTAAAAGAAAATCCCGCGTTATTGGCTTTCATAAAACGAAGCTGCCTCTCGAGCTTCTCATGGTCCCATTTATCATCGGCATCAAGAAAAGCAACGTAACGCCCGGTCGCTTCGGAAACCCCAAGGTTTCTTGCAGCATAAGCCCCTTTTTCTTCTGCATCCGGCACATATATTAACCTGATGCGAGGATCCAGATACCCTCTCACAATATCAGGAGAACCGTCAGTTGAGCCATCGTCCACGATAATAAGCTCCCAGTCTTCGTAACTTTGTGAAAGCACGGATTTTAGGGTTTCGTCTATATATTTACTCGCATTGTACATTGGAACCACAATGCTTATTCTGTTTTCTGCAAATTCTTTTTCGTTCATCTGAATACTGCGTATCCTCCGGCTTCAAACCGTTTTTCCATATCTATGTAGCTAAGGCCCTCGCTGAGTTCCGCCGTGATGGATCCCACCGGCACCACAAAGGTGTCCATGCCGTCATTCTGCGCCATGAGAAGCATCTGTTTCGTAGTATGCTTGACCGGCATGTGGTCATTACCCTCCGCAAGATTCTTCATAAAGTAAAGATAATCATCCATATATTGAAGCCCGGGCTCATAATCGATCCCGTCAAGCATCTTTTCATAGCTTCTGCGGCTGTATAAAGTCTTGATGGTACCGTGTCCCCTCCTTGCGCCTTCCATAACTGCGCTGGGAGCATAGATACAGGGATTTCCCGGAAGTGTTTCCAATACATTCAGGCATGCTTCCACGTTGTCATCGGTTTTAGTGATGCTCCTGCTTACCTTGGCATCGGAAAAGATGATCGAGTTCGCTGCAAAAAGGACCAGGAACCCCGTCCCCATGTACCAAATTGCTTTTTTGTGGCGTTCCCAGAAAAGGTCCGACACCTCCGACACAACTGTCAGTATGGTAATGGTGGGGGAAAAGAAGATCGGGCTTAGAAGCTTTTCCTTCTTTTTAAATCTCAAAGAAATATATACTATTACGGCAACTATGTACACTATAGCAAGCTTTCCCGCCGTATTTACGCTTGTAAAGAAAGCTACCGGATCTTTTATCGTGAAGTACACACGGTCGAGTCGCACCAGAAATAACGCCGGGATCAATGTAAATACCGCATGGACATATCGCTTCTCCAAAAGAAGATATACGAAGAAGGGAATGATCAGTCCATAAGTGATGGCATATCCCGAATACCCTTCGCGCAACAGTGCAAAACCCGTGGTTACGGGAAGTCCGTTTGAAGGAAGATACAATCCCGCAAGCAGCACGATCAGATAAAAGATACTGAAATCAATGCGCCCCTTACCGATTTTATGCATCAATAAAATGCTTAATATAAACACCGTCGCAGGGAAAAGAAAGCCGCCTAAAAACCACATGGGAATTCCGAATCCCGAAACAAATATGGAATAGAACATCGCCGGCACGTAAATCTTACTGAATATGGGAAGTCCCGCTTCCATATCTTTACCGGTAAATGCCGATACCTCGTAGAGACTTCCTTCCGTTATGGTGGTTTCCACCACTTCGAAGATGTCCTCATTGGCATACTCAGGCACGAAAGCAACATATGCATGATATCCGAGGAGAAGCGCAAATACCACTAAAAAGAACATTCCTTTAGGCGATCTGATGCCCGTGAATTTTTCCGTTATCTCCTGACGGGTCTTAATAACATAAAAGGGAAGCGAGATTATGGTAAGCGCCACCACTGTTATTATAAAAATCCGAGTGAGTCCCGTGAGATCAAGATCTAATCTTAATGAAGCAAGTACCGAAGCCCCTAAGACCGCAAAGAGCGAAAGGAAGCCCGTAAGATAGGCATTTAACATCCCTGCGTTCTTTTCACGAAGGAGCCATGTCTCCATGGTGCCTATAAAATATGGAACTGTTAAGATAAAAAGAAGCCCTAAACCAGCCATACCAAATCCTTAATTCCTAAATCTTTTCTTTTACGATATAAATCGGTCTCTCTTTAACTTCCAGATACACCTTGGAAATATACTGTCCCACCACGCCTACGCAGAATAACTGGATTCCGCTTACAAATATAATGATACATACCATGGAAGGCCATCCGTTGGTGGGATCTCCGAACACAAGGGTTCTTATGATGATAAATATGATCGCAACGAAAGCCACAAAGGTAAAGAAAATACCCATAACACTGGCAAGAGCCAGGGGAGCTGTCGAAAATGCCATGATACCTTCGAGGGAATATTTAAAAAGTCCCCAGAAGCTCCATTTGGTTTCACCCTTTGTGCGCTCCACATTTTCAAATTCGATCCATTTTGTATTAAAGCCGACCCATCCGAAAATACCTTTGGAGAATCGGTTATATTCTTTCATATTAAGAACGGCTTCCACCATCCGGCGGGTCATTAAGCGATAATCCCGCGCGCCGTCCATAAGCTCGGTATTTGAGAACTTGTTCATGAGCTTATAGAAAAGTCTCGCAAAGAAGGACCTTATAGGCGGTTCTCCCTTTCTGGTAACTCTTCTTGTTGCCGCGCTGTCGAAGCCTTCATCCATAACCGCCTTGAACATTTCAGGAAGAAGTGACGGAGGATCCTGCAGATCAGCATCCATAATGGCTACGTAATCTCCCTTGGATGCTTCAAGCCCCGCATATATACCCGCTTCTTTTCCGAAGTTTCTGGAAAAAGAAACCAAATGAACTCTTTTATCGCTTTCAATAAGCTTCTTTACCTCTTTTACGGTACCGTCCCGGGAGCCGTCATCGATATAGATAATCTCAAGCTCTAAGTCCCTTGACTTAAAGAATTCATCATTATTGGTAATCTCTCTGTAAATATCTGCTACGTTTTCTTCCTCGTTGTAGCAGGGTACTATTGCTGAAAAAAGCATAAAGCCCTCCGCGTTTTTTATATATCTTCGTAATTATCCGATAAAATCCTCAGCATTTTCTTATCTTACATTCTTGCATTAAGGTAGTTTTCTCTGAACCAGTCATAAGCAAGCTTAACGCCCTCTTCAAGATTCACCTTGTGAGTCCATCCGAGATCATGAAGCTTTGTAACATCCACAAGCTTTCTCGGCATTCCGTCAGGCATTTCCGTATTCCAGTGAATGTCGCCTTCGTAACCGACAGTCTTCTTAATAAGCTCTGCAAGTTCTTTTATGGTAACTTCCACGCCTGTACCGATATTTACATGTTCTTCACCGTCATAATTTTCAAGTAAGAACACACATGCATCAGCCATATCGTCAACATATAAGAATTCTCTTAAAGGTGAACCCGTGCCCCAAAGCTCCACAAAAGGCGCTTTATTTTCTTTTGCTTCATGGAATTTTCTTATCATGGCAGGCATTACATGGGAGCCTGATAATTCAAAGTTGTCATTGGGGCCATAAAGATTGGTGGGCATGCAGCTTATGAAGTTATCGCCGTACTGACGCTTAAAATACTTACACATCTGCATTCCGGAAATCTTGGCTATTGCATAAGCTTCATTGGTAGGTTCAAGTGCCCCTGTCAAAAGCGCATTCTCGGGAATGGGCTGGGGTGCGAGCCTCGGATATATGCATGTGCTTCCTAAAAATAAAAGCTTTTCCACATTGTGAAGGTGCGCTTCGTGAATCACGTTACACTGAATCTGCATATTTTCGTAGGCAAAGTCAGCGGGGTGAGTGTTGTTGGCATTTATGCCTCCGACTTTTGCTGCAGCAAGCACCACAACTTCAGGCTTTTCTTTATCAAAGAATTCTCTTACCGCCGCCTGATCGGTAAGGTCCAACTCTTTATGAGTTCTTTTTACTATATTTTTATAGCCTTTTGATTCTAAATTTCTTACGATCGCGGAGCCAACCAAACCTCTGTGTCCCGCAACAAAAATCTTACTGTCCTTATTCATTTACTTTCTTAAGATCCTCTCTAACCATCATTTCTACAAGGCCGTCAAAAGAAACTTCCCGCTTCCAGCCAAGGGTCTTCTCGGCTTTTTCGGGATTTCCCCACAGAAACTCGACCTCCGCAGGTCTGAAGAATTCGGGATTGATATCAACCAAAAGCTTACCGGTCTTGGCATCATAAGCTTTTTCATTAACGCCTTCGCCTTCGAATCTAAGGGTGATCCCCGCCTTTTTAAATGCGATATCAACAAACTCTCGCACCGTGTGGGTTTCGTTGGTCGCAAGGACAAAGTCATCGGGCTTATCCTGCTGGAGCATCATCCACATGCCCTTTACATAGTCACCGGCGAAGCCCCAGTCACGCTTTGCATTTAAGTTACCGAGGGAGAGCTTCTCCTGCTTACCTGCCACGATATTGGCAACTGCAAGAGTGATCTTTCTTGTTACAAAATTCTCGCCGCGTCTCGGTGATTCGTGATTAAAAAGAATACCGTTGCAGCAGAACATATTATAGGACTCTCTGTAATTTACGGCGATCCAGTAAGAATAAAGTTTAGCAACGCCGTAAGGGCTCTTGGGATAAAAAGGAGTCTTCTCGCTCTGTGGAGCTGTTTCGGGAAGTCCTCCGAAAAGTTCTGATGTGGAAGCCTGATAGAATCTGCACTTGGGATTGGTGAGTCTTATGGCTTCAAGAAGCTTTATGGTGGCTACACCTGTAGCTTCTGCCGTATATTCGGGAATTTCGAATGAGATACCTACATGGGACTGAGCTGCCAGATTGTAAACTTCATCGGGCTTTATCTCAGACATGAGTCTGATAAGATTGGATGAATCCGTCATGTCGGCATAGTGAAGAATCAGTTTATTGCCATTACCCTTAAGTAAGTGCTCGATCCTCTCCGTATTTATGGTGGAGTGACGTCTTATAAGACCATGCACTTCATAACCCTTTTCATGTAAAAACTCTGCAAGATATGAACCATCCTGCCCGGTAACACCGGTGATAACTGCTTTTTTCATATATGAAAAACCTTTCTAAATATAGACATACTCTTCTGTATTTTATCACGTTTGACGTCATAAGTCATTATGACACCCCATTTGATATTATTCCCTATATTTATTAAGATTTTCTTTATTTATTGTTGACTTTGCCCAAAAATTTATTTATTATAAGTTTACTCTAAACCCGTGGGGGGTTATCGAGTGGGATATCAGAGGGCATAGAAAGATGAGAACTCCGGACGATCTAAATTGAGAAACGGGGGCTATGTCAATGAACAATGTAAAAACATCTATATGGGCTGAACGTGGTTACAATAGTGAGGTTGAATTTGTAAACACTTTGAGACACGTGATCAGGAAGATGCTGATCGCAAATTTCACCATTAAAGAGATGAAGAACATTCTTAGGATCAGTGATTATATGATTCTTAAGTGCATTATTTGCAATGACTAGATGAGGGGTAGCAAAAAATTATATAATACCTGATGATATCCAAAAGTAAAAAACCTGCGATAATTTCGCGGGTTTTTTGTTTTTCTAAAGCACTTCGCACAGTGAAAGTCGCTAAATTCCCATATTTTTGTTGATTTTACGCGTGTCGCGGATTTTCTCCAGGTTTTATAATTAATTCGCTTTATTAGAAATTTATAATTTGGAGAATAATATGGCTAATTTAAAACCGAAGCTTTTTTCAGTAATGAAAAGCTACACCAAAGATCAGTTTATTAAAGACGTTATATCGGGCATAATCGTTGCCATTATCGCCCTTCCCTTATCAATAGCCCTTGCCCTTGCATCCGGCGTATCTCCCGAACAGGGTATCTACACCGCGATCGTGGCAGGCTTCATCATCGCATTCTTAGGTGGATCCAGAGTTCAGATTTCCGGTCCTACCGCTGCTTTTGCCACGATCGTTGCAGGCATTGTAGCAGGAAAGGGAATGGAAGGACTTGTGATCGCCACCATTATGGCAGGTATGATCCTCATCTTAATGGGAATATTTAGATTCGGTACTCTCATTAAGTTCATCCCCTATACCATAACAACAGGTTTCACCGCCGGTATCGCAGTTACCATTTTAGTGGGTCAGATCAAAGACTTCTTAGGTCTTTCCGTTGTAAGCGATCACCCTTTGATCGAAACCGTTGACAAGCTTGTTTATGATTTTAAATTCATTAACACATTCAATGGTCAGGCTTTCTTAGTTGGCTGTATCAGCCTTGCGATCCTTATTCTCTGGCCCATGATAAAGAGACCTAAATTTATATCAAAGATCCCCCCTTCACTTATTGCGGTAATCATTGCAAGCGTTCTCGTTAAGGCCCTTAACATGAAGGTAAACACCATCGGAGATCTATATACCATCTCCAATGCCCTTCCTAAATTTGCAATGCCCGCTGTTACTTTCAGAGGAATTATTGATTTATTACCCAGCGCCTTCACCATCGCGATTCTCGCAGCAATCGAATCACTTCTTTCCTGCGTGGTTTCCGATTCCATGGTGAACTCCCGTCACAACTCCAACATGGAACTTGTGGCTCAGGGGGCAGGTAACATCGCCAGTGCACTTTTCGGCGGTATCCCCGCAACAGGCGCCATAGCAAGAACGGCAGCCAATGTAAAGAGTGGCGGTCGTACCCCCATCGCAGGAATGGTTCATTCCGTAGTGCTTTTACTGGTACTCGTGATATTAATGCCCTATGCGGCACTCATTCCCATGCCCACTATCGCAGCCATTCTTTTCATGGTAGCCTACAACATGTCCGGCTGGAGAACCGTTGTGAATCTTATTAAAACTGCTCCCAAGTCAGACGTACTGGTGCTTGTTACAACCTTTGCTCTCACCGTGATCTTTGACCTTGTGGTTGCAATTGAAGTCGGTATGGTACTTACAGCTGTATTATTCATAAAAAGAATGTCAGAAGAAACTCTTGTGCAGGGCTGGAAGCTTATTGAAGATGAGAATGACCCCGATTCCATCAGCTTAAGAAAGGTGCCTGAAAACACCATGGTTTATGAAATCTCCGGTCCCATGTTCTTCGGTGCTGCCGATAAGATTCTCGGCATAACTGTTTCTGAAGAAATGACCAATCTTATCTTACGTATGCGTTCCGTTAATGCCATTGATTCAACCGCCATCAATGCTCTTAACACCATTCATGACAAGTGCTTAAAGAGCAATGTGCGCCTGATTCTCTCCCACGTGAACGAGCAGCCCATGGCTATCCTCAAGAAATCCGGTCTCTTCGATAAGATCGGAGCAGAAAACTTCTGCGCTCACATCGACGACGCTCTTAAGAGAGCTGAAGAATAAGTTTAGTGTAACTAACAGCTGACCCCGTACCATATGTGCAGTCGCATAACACATAAGAACAAAGTTATACAACTGCACATATGGCTACGGGGTCTGTTTATTTATACCTCTTCAGGAAGCATTTATGTCTGCTTTCATCTATCGCCTCCGCGTGGTTAGGTTTCGGAAGCGTGGCGGTTTGCAATTTCCCGGACTGCGTCAAGATTCTCCATGAAGACCTTTACAATGGCGGGATCAAAGTGGCTGCCTGCGCCATCTCGTATGATCTCTACTGCTTCCTCAAAACTGAAGGGAGCTTTATAGCTTCTTTTTGATACCAGAGCATCAAAAACATCGGCTACTGCCATCACACGGGCACTTAAAGGAATATCTTCACCTTTAAGCCCTGAAGGATAACCGGATCCGTCCCACTTTTCGTGGTGGTATTTAGCGAGGTTTTGTGCTTCTTTTAAATATCCCATATCGGAAACAAGGCTGATCGCCTTACCGATGATACCGCTACCCACAGTGGTATGGGACTTCATCTGATCATATTCCGAATCATCCAGTCGTCCGTTTTTATTTAAATATAGAATCCGGAACCTTTATTTTTCCTATATCATGAAGAGCCGCCGAGTTGGAGACGTCATCGATATACTGGTCCGTAACTTCGTTTTTATAGACGCCCTTCTTTTTCATGGATTCAAGCAGGAGTCTTGTGTAATCCGAAGTCTTCTTTACGTGGTCGCCTGTGTTCTTATCACGGCTTTCAACCATATCCGCAAGGACGGTTATAAGACCGTTCTGCATCTTTGAGATCTGATCGCCCTTTTCTTTGATATGTTCCATCTGCTCCACCGTTTCAGCCATGGTAGTGCGGAGAGTATCATATAGATGCTCGATCTCATCGCCGGTTTTTATATCAAGGTTATTGAGTCTGTCGAGACTTTCAGCCCGATCATCCTTACTTTTAACCGTAAATTCTTCGGCCGCAATTGACATGGCATTTACAGGATAAACAAGATGTTAGCGGGCAAGC
>JAEEGF012240278.1_pt1 | contig 14579 bp, 11 predicted proteins | sample 9134171 | NCBI WGS metagenome assembly JAEEGF01 (sample SAMN16246542, study PRJNA631951) | gut metagenome | biome: gut microbiome; feature: rumen; material: AP-attached | host: Bos | place: Iran: Karaj | collected 2018-10
GATAGTCCACTGTGGAATGCACGTCAGATGACACCTTCTCCTTGATATTGTTATATTGGGCTGTAAGCCCGTAGTATGAGTTGATGCAGCCGAGGTACAAGGAGGTGCTCTTCTCGGCGCTCTTGCGTCCTACGCTCATGCCCAGTCCGGCACGGATGCCTGAATAGGTGATATAGCCTCCTGCCTTGTAATGGAGGCGCTCTTGCATACGCAAGTCGGTCTGTGTTCTGTTGGCAAGCCCCCAGTCGGTATCCAACTCCGAATAGTCGTTGATGCGCACGCCGGTCTGCTGCACTCTGCCCCTCAGGGTGACGATGAACCTGGTCGGCGGCTTTCGCACATAGCGGTCGTCGAGGTAGCGTGGGGGCCGGTTAAGCCTGTCGAGTACCTGCCTGATGACCCCTGGCATCTTCCCGTCCGCTTCCACGCTGTCGGCGGTTTCCTGGGCAGTGGCCGCCGGCTGTATGCACAGCAGCATCCATGCCGCGAGCAAAGCCTTCCGGCGGGTTCTGTCCGAACCTTTCGGGATAGGCAGGAAATGGTGTTTAGAATAGAATGTCATAACCGATACAAGACTTTGAAAGAAGAAACATGATTGTTACGAACTGAAAATCTCCTCTGCATTGAACCAGACCACCGAGGCCATAGCGGCCATGAGAATCAGCGCGAAACCGATGGCGGCACAGAAGAGAAGGCGCCAGATGGTGCCCCACCACCCGTAGCCGAAGAGTTGCCTGTAGGTCACGATGAAATAGATGGGGAACAGGACGCTGGCCCGTATGACCGTCAACTGGGCAACCGTATCTATCAGCAGGTTGAGGCTGGCCATGAACACCTGAATGAAGAACCCTTCGGGCAGGTTGTGCCGGGGGTAGCGGGGGGCACGGCGGAAGAACAGCCACGTGGGAAGGATAAATACGGCCATGAAGAGCAGCGTGCTCCAGGCCGTATTGTCCTTCGCCCAGGTCATAAACTGATTCAGGAAGGCCAACTCCCCCTCAAAGGTCTGTACCTCTGCCACGCTGCCGTAGAGTTTCTCGTGCAGCCAGGTGGCCAGCGCGTTGGCGAGGGCTACGATGAACAGCATCTTCACGGGTGGGAACGCCACCTGCCGCTTGCCGCTGATATAGTCGTGTATCAGGTAGCCAGGCCGCAATGCCAGTTGAACCAGCGTGAAACTGAGCGAGCGGTTGTCCATGCCCCAGAGTATCATGATGCCCTGCCTCACCGTGTTCCACCCTATAGGCCCCACCCCGGCTTTCTGGCCGCAGCGGGGACAGAAGTTGTCACGGAACTCCGTACCGCAGTTGGCGCACCTGGTGGTGTGCCCACTGTGGTTCGTATAGTCAAACGGATTCTCCTGCCACGCTTTGAAACACCGATACCGCTCTCTCAGATTCATCTTCATATCACCAGTCATCATCCTCGTTACCCACGATGCCGTTCTTCAAGGCTTCCTCCACCTTGTCGATGATGGCGTTGGAATAGGCATGTGTCATCACCAGTGCCTTGGCGCAGGTGCGCTTCTGGGCGTCCTTCTCCACGAACGGGTAGTGGCGGGCTATCTCCCACTGCTCGTCGTAGAGGCTCACGTTGGTCTTGTCGTCCTTCTTGCGCTTGCCATCGCCATACGATTTGTTGGTCCCGCCATCGGGTGGAATGCCGAGCCAGCCGCCCGAGATGTCGCGCAGGATGTCATAACTCTGCACGGTGTAGGTCACGCGCACCCGACCGTCCTTGATGTCCAGGCGGATGACGGGCGTGATGCTCACGGTGTACTTGCTGATGGTTCCCATGTGCTCCACAATGCCGGGGATGGTCGAGGTGATGATGATGCAGCCCGCCTCCTTGTCGTTCAGGATGATGGCGGGGCCTCCGCTGGACGACGGTGGGAAGGTGGCCGTGGCCCAGTAGTTCAGGGCCACGTAGAGTTGCTCCTTCGTCTTGCCCTCGGCCTGAATCACCTCTTGATAGGTCAACGACTCGTTCTTGTCGAGCGTCAGACCTTCGGCGATGTTCTTGGCGGCATCGATCCACTTGTCGCCGTACTTCTCCTTGGCATACTTTTCCAGGTCAGCCGCCTTTAGCGCCTGGGCCTGGGCTGTCGTTGCGCCGCTGAAAACGAGGGTGGCGGCGAGCACCCATTGGATGATTTTTTTCATTGCCTTACCTTTTGCTTAACCTTCGCCTTCACTGCAATAATCGCGGTTACTCGTCACCGCCAGTAGGCATGTCGCCACCGCCGGGCGTCGGCTCTGGCGTGACGGGTGTCACGTCGCTGCCGCCGTCAGAAGAACCACCGCCGTCCTCAGACCCACCGTCGGGCGTGGGCGTAGGCGCGGTCTTGTCGCCGCCGGTCTTGCCGCCGCTGATGTAGTAGAGTTTGGCGCGGTCCTCGATGCCGAAGAGGACGGTGATGAGGGCGTTCAGTTCGGCTGAGGGCTGGAGCACGGCGAGGGCATTCAGGATGTCGTAGGCACGGCGGATGGCCTCGTCGGTAGCACGACGTGCATGATGGGTTTCTCGTATGTCTTCTTCATTGCTTTGTCCTCCTTACGTTATTTGATGATAATCTTTTTTCCGTTCACGATATAGAGACCCTTGGCGGTGGGCTTGCCCGTGAGTCGGCGACCATCGAGGGTGTAGGTGCCGTCGGCTGCGGGAGCGGTGTCGGCACGGAGGGTGCTGATGGCCGAGGGCTCACCGTCGCCAAAGTTGAGCACGAAGGCGCGGGGCAGGGCCTGTTGCGGCGCGGAGGGCTCACCGGCGGTCAGCCCGTTCTTCAGCCGGAAATAGGCGCGGCAAGCGTTCACCGTGAAGCCCGTGAGCGTGGGGTAATAGAGCGTGTTCGAGTTGCCGAGGTAGAGGTTGTGCTTTTCGCCGTCTTCCTCGTAGATGACCTTGGGCGAGTAGGTGCCGACGAAATCGACCCAACCTGAGCCGTCGGTCTTGGTGGCGGAGGTGCTGCTGATGGTCACGCCCTCAAAGATGGGGCTGACGATGTTCTGCGTGCCGTCGCCATTCCACTTTACGATGTAGGGCTTGCCAGCCTCAAGCCCCCCTTGCTCCCCCGAGGGGGAAACATCGGTGAAGTTGAGCGTCAGGGTACCCGTCTCGCTGTCGTAGTCGCTGCTGCTGAGCGTCTTCACCACGGCACCGTCGAGCACCGAGCCGCTGATGGTCACGTCGAACGGCAGACACAGCGTGTTCCAGTCGCCGTCCTTGTAGAGCGTGCGGCCGCTGAGGACCACGGCCATCGTCTTGCCATCGTAGGTCTCAATCGTCGAGCTGTTGTCGTCCTCGTCGGCCAAGGTCAAGGCGGGCACAATCTTCTTGCCAGCGATGTTGTCGGCTGTTGCCAGCGTGGTGGTGCCGTCGAGCACGAAGACCTTGCCGTCGGCGAAGGTGATGCTCTTCAGCGTTTTGCGACGACTGTTTGATAAACGGTTAATTTTGACGAAGTCACTGGGATTGGTCCAGCCGAGGGTGAGCGTGCCGCTGCTATTGCTTATATTACGCCCCAGACCAATACCTTCGGATTCCCTGTAGCCGCCCGTGGCTGTCACCTGACCGCCATTGATGATGATGTCTCCGCAAACACCTCTTTCACCTTTGCCATCACAGTAGCCACTGCCTATGCCAGCTCCGCATGTACCTCCAGTGGCGTTGACCACACCTCCGTTGATGGTGATGCTGCCACCACTGGTGTTGCCAAAGTCACCGCCGATGCCGGCACCAAATTCGCCACCAGTGACATTGATAGTACCGCCGTTGATGACGAGCGTTCCCACGCTGCTGGCGCCGATGCCCGACTTGTTTTCGTCGCAGGCGTTAATGACCAGTGCGCCCGGTCCGTTGATGGTCAGGCTGTTGTCGCTTGTCAGTTCGATGCCTTTCGGAGCATTGAGCGTGGCACCCCCGCATAGGTTGAGCGTGACGTCGCCGGTGATGGCGATTCGGCTGCCGATGATCACGTCGTAAGCCACATCGTAAGTACCCGTCGTCAGTTCGGTTGTGCTGCTGGTGACGACCCTGTTATCGTCTGGGCCTACCACCTTAAACTGAATGGTCTTCGTGCCGACGTAACTGCCCACGCCGCTGATGGTCATCGTATAGACGCCTGCCTCTTGCACGGTGGAATGAGGGCTGAAGGTGACGGAGTAGTCAGTGCCAGCCGTGAGCAGCGTGCCGAAGGGGTTCGTTACGGAGGGCACCACGTTGATGGCGCTACCCGTGTAGTCATACGTTTCTTCCATGCTGACAGTGCTGGCCTCAGAGTACACGGTCGTGTTGTTGACCGTTATCGACTTGCAGATTTCTGTGGCGGAATGGCCGGTGTAGATTCTGCCATATTCGCTATTGGGGGTGGGAGTCCAAGTGGCAGAACTTCCATACGGTGGGGTCAAATAGTAGCAGTTGGTGACAGTGCCACCCTTCTGGCCCATGGGATGGCTTCCTCCGATGTTGTCAAAAGTTCCCACTTCAATACAGTTCTCAAGTATGGGCGTGGCATCATCCTCACTCCAACCCCAGAAACCGCCTATAGTGCGGGGGGTACTGTAATAAGCCATCCCGCCAGTAGTACCACCATAATAACTTATGCCGTTAAAGCGACCGGCGAAAACGCCGTTCCTGATGGTGGTGGCCGATGACCGGCCATGGCCTACGAAACCGCCGGCGTAGTTGCAATTGATAGTGATGGTGGCGTTGACGGTGCAGCCCTCAATGAGGTTGGTGCCGTCGGCAAAGCCCACGAGCCCCGACGAGTAGTATTGGTTGGTGGTGATGGTGCCTGCCGTGGTGAGGTTGCGGATAGTGGCGCCGTCGATGTAGGAGAAGGGGGCGGTGCCCTGATTGCTGTTGTCCTCAATCGTGGCGGTGATGGTGTTGCCGTAGCCGTCGAAGATGCCGCTGAAGGCTTGCTCAGGCGTAGCGCCCGCCACGGTGCCGCACTTCTGCGTGATGGCGATGTCGGCAGTCAGTCGCAGATACTTGCCGCTACAGGTGTTGCCGTTGTTGACCTCGCAGACAAAAGCATCCCACTCGTCAGTGCTGCTGATGGTATAGGGGCTTTCGGGCGTACCCTCGCCATTGAAACCGGAGATGGTGAAATTGGCGCTCTTTGACCCCGTGCAATTACCCACACCCGTGATGGTGAAGGTCTTGATGCCCAGTGCGGTGATGCTCATGGGGTATGCTGAGACGGGCGCATCGTTGAGCGTGGCCGTATAGTCTGTGCCCAAGGTGAGGGGCGTTCCGTCGGAGGCTGTCACGACGGGCGTAACGTCGACGGAGTTGCCGGTGCGTCTGTAGTAGGCATCGGTGACGATAACGCAGGGAGTGTAGTAGGTGTTGCCATCCACCAACTGCAACGGTCGCAGCATTTCACCCTCGGCGGTGCTGACGGTATAGGCCCGATAGGCTCCGCTGGCAGTGCAGGCGTTGGAGGGCGAGCCTATCTGGGGAATCAGATAGTAGCAGTCAGCGATGATGCCGCTGCCGAACTGCAGGCCCATGGGATGCATGGACGAGATGTTGGTGTAGGTGCCCTTTTCGAGACAGTTCTGCAGCGTGGGGGTGCCTCCGTCGCTCCAGCCCCAGAAGACGCCGACATTGGGACGGTTGCCGCCGATGCCGACAATGGTGCCGGCGAAGATGCAGTCGTGGATGGTGGTGGCCGACGTCTGGCCGTGACCGATGAATCCGCCTGTATAGTCGGTGCTGGTGTTGATGGTGGCCTTGACGGTGCAACCCTCAATGAGGTTGGTGCCGTAGGCAAAACCTACGAGACCGGACAAATGGCGCTGGCCGGAGGCAATAGTGCCCGCCACGGTGAGATTCTTGATGGTGGCACCGCTGATGCAGTTGAAGGGGGCCGTGCCCTCATTGTAGCCGTTGATGGCGGCAGTGATGGTGTGATCATTGCCAAGGAAGGTGCCGCTGAAGGGATGGCTGTCGTTGGCACCCACCATCCTCACGATATCGATGTCGGTCATCAACTTCACGTACTGGCCGCTGTAACTGTTGCCGTTAAGCACGTTTTCCACCAGCCCATTCCAGTCGGATGTATGATTGATGAGCCAGGGATTCTCTTTTGTGCCCGCACCGGAAAGCGTTGCTTGCCCTGCTATGTAAGGCACGATTTTCCGACCGCCGATGTTGCTGGTAGTGGCTGTCTCCCCCGTATCCTCAAATACAAACTGTTTGCCTTCAACGAAGGTGATGCTCGATAAGGAAATATCGGGATACTTACTTGTATAGCCGGAACTATAGACAAAGTCTTGCTCGCTATCGGTCCATCCAAGTTTCAGCATGCCATTGGGAGAACCGTTTAAGTTAAAGCCAGGACCTATGCCGGCAGCATCTACTCCACCTATGGCTGTCACCTGACCGCCATAGATGGTAATGCCGCCGCACTGGCCCCAATCACTATAGTCAGTAACCTCGAACCGGCCACATCCACCGCCAATGCCTGCGCTATTGTTACCGCCTTTAGCATTGACTACACCGCCGTGGATGATGATGGTGCCACCAATCGTATTATGATAGTCGCCGCCGATGCCGGCACCAAAAGCGCCACCTTTGACATTGATGGTGCCGCCGTTGACGATGAGTTTACCCACTTCAACTGCACCGATGCCCGACTTGTTTTTGTCGCAGTCGTCAATGGTCAGTGCGCCCGGGCCATTAATGGTGAGTTCTGCTCTGCTGTTTTGACAACTGAGTTCAATGCCTTTAGGGGCATGGAGTGTGGTGCCTTCGCCAAGGTCGAGTGTGACAGTGCCGACGATGGTGATGCGCGACGGGATGGTCGCGTCGTAATATACCTTATAGTGACCCCCAGTCAATGTGGTCGTTTCGCTGGTGATGGCCTTGGTGACGTTAGTGTCGTCGCCTTTGGCACCACCAGAGCCGCCAGTACCAAAAGTAACATCGCCACTTGCCGGATTTGCGTCGGAGCCGCTCCAGTTCGAGTTGCTATCGACCAAGCCTTTGTCATACGCATCACCAGAGGTCTGGGCTTCTGCACCGTCGGCAGCATAACTGCCATCACCGTTTTGTCCGCCTTTGCCGCCGTAGGCTGTTACATCGTAGTATCCAGTAGTCTTCCAGTCCTGCGCACCGCCGGCACCGCCGCCGCCGCCGCCGCCACCGGGGCCACCGGTGCCGATGTTGCTGGCTGCGCCTCCGAAGCCGCCGGCACCGCCGCCGCCGCCACCGGACACGCTATAGTTATAGCCCTCATCATCTATACGGCCACGGCCGCGATCGCCACCACTGGCACCTGTTGAACCTGCTGCGCCGCCGGTAGTTATGACAGAGAGACCCAAGTCGCCCACCTTATGGAAACCGCCCATCGCACCAGCGGTAGAACCAGCACTGCCAGAAGTACCATTGGTTCCATGATGTGTTGTCCAATCAGTGTACGTATAGCCGCTACCACCGCTACCGCCGCTACCGCCATTGCCGCCGCGTGTGCCTATGCCGGCACCGGCTCCGCCACCGCCAGTGCCGCCTTTGCCACCGGCGCCAGTAATTGTCGATACATTATAAGTGCCACCGGCGTTGCCGCCGCCAGCGCCGCCAGCGCCGTTGGCAGCATCACCGCCAGTGGCATTGATGGTGCCCCCGCCGAGAAGGTTGAGCGTGTTGTCCTCGGCAAGTTCTACACCCGCACCAGCGCCAGTCTGTCCGCTGGCATTGGCTCCCATGCAGGTAAGCGTCGAGCCAGAGGGGATGTAGAGATATACCGTGCCCTGAATGGTCAGTCCGCTGCCGCCGATCGTGGAGTTAGTGAACGAGAGGTCGCCCGCGACGTAATAGTACGTCGTAGTGCCTGCACTGCCAAGTGTCTTGCCCGTAGTGGAGCCCGCATTCAGGGCCGTCCAGTTTGCCGAGGTGGTCTGCGTCAGTGTATAGACAGCATCCCATTCATTGTCGGCCCATGCCCCCTGCACGGTGGCAAGGAGCAGGGCAAGGATGAAAATCACTTTCTTTGTCATAATGTAACGTGAGTTCGATGTAAGAAAAGTGTCCAAAAAGTTGTAGGAGTGAAATATTTTTTTTGTACCTTTATAGGTGAAAATCAAATAGATACAAATTCTTCATCAGTATGGCGTTCTTTCGTGTTGGTCGGCCCATTCGTCCAACGTATGCTGGGTGATGTTGTTACGCTGCTGGAACTGCAGGAGCAGACGGTCTGTTTTCTTACGATAGAACTGAAGCAGGATGTCTTGAAGTTCCTGCTGCTCTTGCTCCGTGCTGATATATGACATCAGACTAAGCACGTTCAGCTGGGCGGGATTCAATTGAGTAGTGACCATGTTCGCAATATTTTTATATTATAGACTGTTGCAAATGCAGCCTTTTCGGCTGCAAAGGTACAAAAAGTTTGTGAAAAAACGGGGCATTTGCGCGTTAAAAGTGACGGAAGGCGGGTGTTTTTTCGTTACTTTTGTATTCTTTTTGATGGGAATAGTCCCAAATAACCATCAAAACAGTTACAACAATGAAACGATTATCATTGATTGCGTCGGCCTTGGCGGTGCTGGGGCTGACGGCATGTGAGAAAGGGCTCGTGGAAGACATCGCGTAAACATGGGGGACAGGTTTTTGAAGTGAATTTAATTCAAAAGCCTGTCCCCTGTGATTTTGTATTGATCTCCATTTTTAGTTTGACAATACTATTTCATGATTACTTTCTTCACCGTGCCGTCGCTGTAGCTGATGATGTTCAGTCCGCTTACTCCTTTGGTTTTCCATCCTTCTGTTTGCTGATACAGTTCCTTGGTTCCTCTTGGAACTGTCAGAGTGCCGCTACCAGGACATGTTGATCCAAAATCATAGTAATCTATTGGGAATGGCGTTGTGATATGTGAGACGACTTCCATTATACCGTCACTTCGGAATGCCCAATAGCCTATTTCACGCAATGTGGAAGGCAGTTCTACCCTGTAAAGAGCGGAACAATAGCTAAACGCTCCATCTGTTCTGCCCCCGCCAACAGACAGCAAGCCTTCAGGGAGCTTGATTTCTTTCAAGCGCTTACAGTCCTCTATTGTGTACCGTGCTCGTCGGCACCGCCATCCCCGCGTGGCGGATTTGCAGGAGCGAGATAACGAAGTCGCTGCGGGAAGAGTGAAACCTGGAAAAAAGAAACAAAAACTTGTGGGATTCAATAAAAAACACTATCTTTGCACCGACAAACTAAAACAGATACATGAATGGAGATTATTCTGAACGATTATCACAAGAAAGTGAATGCCAAGAAAATGGCAACAGTGGCATACTGGAGAGCGCATCCGCAGCCGCGCGAAGAGTGCTTGAGGAGATTGAGGCTCTTGCGGGAACAACGGCTTGCAAATCAGTCCAACTGGTAAGGCTCCGCAAATGGGCCGAGGAGCAGGGCTGCTGGTTCAGCGACCGCAGCCAGTTCGGCGACTTCTTCGACCGAGGCTCTGAGAACGAGACATACCTCTCGCCCGATGGCAAGGAAATCATCAAGCTCAACGATTTCCGATATTCCGACGATAACCTCACCTCTTTCTTTGAGCGCATCAAGGCGCACAACAAGTATTTTCCAGATTGTCCATACCGTATGATTGGCTTTGCCGAGAACCGCGACGGCAAAGTATGCGCTGTATTGGTGCAGCCTTATATCAATGATGCCCGCCTCGCCACGAGGCAGGAGATTCATGACGAGTTTCTGCGACTCGGTTTCCACCCGGAGGACAACGGTGAATACTACACCAACGGCCAGCACGACATTTTCGATGCGGTTGATGGTAATGTGCTGGTAGGTAGTGATGGAAACCTCTATTTCATCGGCACCATCATCTATCCCTCCGACACAGGCGGCTACGACTCCTACCGTAGCCTCTCTCCCCGCTTCTCACACTAACAAGCCGCGAGCGTACACAACTGTCCATTTCCGGACACCACAAGTGTCCAGAAATGGACACTTTGTTTTATGCAGTTTCTGAAAATCAGCGGGTTACGAGATTGGCACGGTTTTGGCATGTAGAAAAGGGGAGCGCGGGCGACCCCGCCGCAACAAAGGGAACGCGGGCGCCCCCCCCGCAGACAGGAAACATTTTTATAACCAAATAAAACAACAGAACAATGGAAACTGTAATCAAACTGAATGGGATCAACAAGATCTATCGTACCGACGAAGTGGAGACACAGGCGTTGGAGAATGTGAATCTCGAAGTGCGCCGTGGCGAGTTCCTGAGCATCATGGGACCGTCGGGCTGCGGCAAATCGACGCTGCTCAACATCATGGGACTGCTCGACGAGCCGACTAGTGGACAGATTGAACTGTGCGGACAGCTGATAGACCCGAAGATGAGCGACAACCGCCTCGCCGAACTGCGCAACAAGACGCTGGGCTTCGTGTTCCAGTCGTTCCACCTCATCCCGACGCTCAACGTTATTGACAACGTGCAGCTGCCGCTCATCTACCGTGGTGTGCGCAGCAGCGAGCGCATCCGCCTAGCCAAAGAAGTTATCGACCGTGTCGGCCTCAGCCACCGCATGAAGCACCGCCCCACGCAGCTCTCCGGCGGACAGTGCCAGCGCGTGGCCATCGCCCGTGCCATCATCGGCAACCCCGAAATCCTGCTCGCTGACGAGCCCACCGGCAATCTCGACTCGAAGATGGGTGCCGAAATCATGGAACTGCTGCACAAACTGAACAAGGAGGACGGCCGCACCATCGTCATGGTGACCCACAACGAGCAGCAGGCCGCACAGACCGACCGCATCATCAAGTTCCTCGACGGACGGCAGATTATGTGATTCAACGAGATTTCGTTATGACGAAATGACGTGATAACGTGATAACGTGATAACGTGATAACGTAATAACGAGATAACGTGATAACGACAAAAACGTATAACTGAAAAGATGAATAAATTCGCTCTTTTCCTCCGTCACGCGGTGGCCCTCATCCGCGAGGACAAGCTTTTCTCCGCCATTTACATCGCAGGGACGGCGGTGGCCATCGCCTCGGCTATGGTTATTGCCATCGTGTTCAACATGCTGTTGGCCGACATCCCGCCGGAGGTGAACCGCTCGCTGACGCTCTACGTTTCTAACCGATTTATTCCTGATGAGAAGTCTGATGACATTCCCTATCATCAAGGACTCTCGTCGGTGGCACTCGACTCTTGCTACCGCCGGATGGCGTGCGTGGAGGCGGCGACGGGCATCATCCCCGCCTACCAAAACAATTACACCATCGAAGGCGAAAAGCAGCTGAGACAGGGGCAGTATGAAGCCCCGCGAGTCTCGGCCATTGCCACCGACCACGACTTTTTCCGCATCTACGACCTTGACTTCATCGATGGGCGGCCATTCTCCAAGAAGGAGTCGGACGATGGTGAGCGCGTGTGTGTCATAACCGACAAAATGGCTGCACAGACGGGCACAGCGACAGGCGGAACGGTCAGGGTCAACGGCCTGCCCTTCCGCGTGGTGGGCGTGGTCAAGGCGGTGAGCGCATTCCTGGAAGAGGCCACTGCCGACATCTATGTGCCATACATGGTCGAGGGAATGGACCTGTACCCAAACAACCGTAATCCCCTGCGCCATGGTGACAACTACGTGGACGTGACCTACGACGGCAATCTCAATGCCCGAATCATGCTCCGCGAAGGCTTTACGCTGAAAGACTTCAACGCCGAGCTGGAGCCGCTCCGTCAGCAATACAGCGCCGTCATCAGTTCGCAGTTGGGCGAGAAAGTGGAGTGGACGGTGATGGCGCGCACGCACTTCTTCCACAAGATCAATTTCTTCAAGCCCGACAGAGCCGAGGACCAGGGGCTGGCAATGGAAGCCAAGAACCTGATGCCGCCCGCCATCCTGATGCTGCTCTTCCTCTTCCTGCCAGCCATCAACCTGAGTGGCCTGGTCTCGAACCGCATGGAGGCACGCCGCGCCGAGATGGGCATCCGCAAGGCTTTCGGTGCGAAGCGGCGCACGCTCTTGAATGAGGTCATCAGCGAGAACCTCGTGCTGACGCTCCTCGGCGGCATCGTCGGCTGGGTGCTGTCGGCCCTCTTCGTGTCGGCCATCAGCGACAACCAGATTTTCCTGGAGATGTTCGTCTCACGCGACCAGAGCGTGGTGGACACGGGTATGCAGTTCCAGATGTTCTTCACACCGACGCTCTTCCTCATCGTCTTCCTCTGCTGCGTGCTGCTCAATCTCATGGCAGCCCTGCTGCCAGCCTGGCACTCGCTCCGCAACCCCATCGTAGAATCCCTCAACCAGAAAAGATAACGCCCATGATACTCAAGAATCTTTGGAACCACAAGAAGCAGAACGGCTTCGTGTTCGTAGAAATCGCCCTCATCGCCGTCCTCAGTTTCTACCTGTTAGACCACATCGTTGTCTGGACCTACGGCAACTATTTTTGCCACGCCGACGGTGAGTTTGAGAAGGAGCACCTGCTAATAGGTCAGACGGCGAGGACTACTCCCATCACCGCCGAAGCCCTACAGACGGAAGCCGAAGCATACGCCGACACCGTTCGGCTGAAACCCTTCGAGCGTGAAGCCCTCAAGACGATGGCCAGCCTCTACGCCTTCCGCGACGAGGTGCGTGCCTTGCCTGAAGTGCAGTCGGTATGCCTCACACATCAATTCGTCGGCGACAGACAGGGCATGTGGAACCACCACGCCTTGGCACCGGAGGCCGACACCACCAAAACCTGTTCGTCGTACACAGAAACCTTCTGCCTGAATGAAAGTTACTTCGAGACGCTGGGCATGACCGCCGTCGAGGGCAGTCCGTCAGCGGAGGCTCTTTCACGCGATATTCCCACCGACGGCGTGGTCATCACCCGCAGCCTCGCGCTCCAACTCTTCGGCACCGCTGAGGCCGTCGGTCGCAGGCTGGTGGAAATCCAGTACAAGCCCGGCCCTGACAGCAAAGACGTGGAGTTCGTGACGCACCACACCGTTGCGGGTGTCATCGAGGACGTGAAGCCTGCTCCCCATGAGCGCTATTACTATGTGGCGTTTTTTCCTGTTAATTCCTTCTTAAGCAACACGCCCAAGATGCTCATCCGCCTGAAGCCCGAGGTCGATGCCGGGGAGTTCATAGCCAAATACAAAGAAAAAGCCACCAACGGCACCTACGCCTTTGCCCAGCTGAAGGCCTTCAATGATTATCAGAATAAAAACATTTTCATCTCCGACCAATATATCATCATCACGCTCCTCAGCACCCTCGGCCTGCTCTTCGCGCTCAATGTCGTTCTGGGCACCCTCGGCACCTTCTGGCTACAGATCCGCAAGCGCACGGAGGACATCGGCATCATGCGCAGTTTCGGAGCCAAGCGTCGCCACCTGTTCTGGATGATCTGGGGCGAAGGGGCGCTGCTGACGCTCCTGGCCTGCATTCTGGGTCAGTTTATCTGGCTGCAGTTCGCCGTCAACATCGGTCTCGCCGATGGCAATATCCGCGCCACCTCCCTGCGCGAGCCCGACTGGGTGAACACCTTCTGGCAGCACTACCTCATCGTCTGCGCCATCCAGTACCTCCTGCTCCTCGCCATCGTCACCCTCGGCATGGTTGTCCCCACGTTCCGCGCCATGTACAAGCGTCCCGTAGAAGCCCTGCATCATGAATAAGAAACCATTCAGCACGTTCAGACGAATTTGTAATTCGGCTGCAAGGAGTATGAGCATTTATAATGCGCTTAATCCATGGAGTGACAAAAGAGGTTATGACCGTTTTGCCGGATTACAAATCCTTATACTCACTGCGTGTGCATTACAAATGCACACGAACGGGGTGTCGGCACAGACGGACACCCTCCGCCTCTCCCTCGACGACTGTATCACGATGGCACGCCGCCAGAGCATCGACGCAGCCGTGGCCCTGGGCGAACTGCGGTCGGCCTACTGGCAGTGGCGCAGCTACCGGGCAGACCTGCTGCCGGAGGTGTCGCTGTCGGGCACGGCGCCGTCGTGGAACAAGCGCTACAGCTCGTACCAACAGGCCGACGGCTCGCTGTCGTTCGTGCGCAACGACTACCTCGGACTGGATGGAGCGGTGAACATCACGCAGAAACTGTGGCCGACGGGTGGCACCTTGTCTATAAAAACATCCCTCGACTACCTGCACCAGAGCGCCAACGCCTCCCCTTCGGGGGGAGGTCAGGAGGGGGCTAACCAGTTCATGTCGCTGCCCGTGGCCGTCACACTATCGCAGCCGCTCTTCAGCGTGAACCACCTGAAGTGGAACCGCCGCATAGAACCACTGCGCTACCGCGAGGCACAGGCGCGCTTCCTCACCGAGACGGAGCAGGTGGCCATGCAAGCCATCAGCCTCTATTTCGGTCTGCTGCTGGCCGGCGAACAGGTGAATATCGCCCGCCAGAACCTGCAGACCGCCGAGAAGCTCTACGAGGTGGCGCAGGCCAAGCGCCGCATGGGCACCATCAGCGAGAACGACGTGCTGCAACTGCGCCTCGACGTGCTCACCGCCCGCAGTGCCCTGACCAACAGCGAGAGCACCCGCCAGGCCCGCCAGTTCGCCCTCCGCTCGTTCCTCGACGTGGAAGCCC
>JAEEGF010141425.1_pt1 | contig 14578 bp, 16 predicted proteins | sample 9134171 | NCBI WGS metagenome assembly JAEEGF01 (sample SAMN16246542, study PRJNA631951) | gut metagenome | biome: gut microbiome; feature: rumen; material: AP-attached | host: Bos | place: Iran: Karaj | collected 2018-10
GGTTCAAGAAAGACATGGGGACCGATCTTGCGTTCATGAATTATGTACCGTTCCTGTTTATCAGCGCAAAGAACGGACAGCGCGTGAACAAAGTCCTTGAGAATGTGGAAGAGGTCTATGCGCAAAGCATTCGCCGCATTTCGACCGGCGTGCTGAACGATGTGCTGAACGAAGCGGTTTCGATGTCCGAACCGCCGACGCAGAACGGCAGACGGCTGAAACTCTACTATGCGACGCAGGTTGCGATTCAGCCGCCGACGTTTGTGATCTTTGTCAACGATACGACGCTGGTGCATTTTTCCTACGAACGTTACATTGACAACTACTTCAGAAAGACCTTTGGGTTTTCCGGTACGCCGATCCGGATCCTGTTCCGGAACCGGTCCAAGGAGGAATAACGTCTGAAATGATCGGAGATTGGAACGTCGTTGCGATCTTAATCATCGCCCTTGCGGGGTATCTTGTCGGGAACCTGCAGACTGCGCTGATCGTCAGCCGTCTCAAGTTCCGGGACGACGTGCGCCTGTACGGCAGCGGAAACGCCGGAACGACGAACATGATCCGCGTATACGGAAAGCTGTACGGGATCATCACATTCATCGGCGACGCGGGGAAATGCGTTGCGGGATTCTTTATCGGGCGCTGGCTCGGGGGACTTCTCGGCATCAATCCGTCCGATCCCGCCGTTTCGGTCCTGCTCGGCGGATATATCGCCAGTACCTGCGTGGTGTTCGGACATTGCTATCCCATGCTGTTTCAATTCCGCGGCGGCAAGGGCGCGGCGTCCGCATACGCCATGACGTGGTGCCTTTGCTGGCAGGCGGCGCTGGTGTCAACGGTCATTGCAATCGTCATCTTTCTGATCTGGAAGCGCGTGTCGCTTGTGTCCGTTCTGACCGCGATCTCTTATTTGATTGCGACCTATATCGTCTGGGCGACCGGCAACGCCGATCAATATCTGCTGTTCTTTGTCGCGCCGGTCGTGGCGCTGCTTCTGATCCGGCACAAGGACAACATCAAGCGCCTGCTGCGCGGGGAGGAGAAAGCGATCTCCTCCGGAAACAAACGCTAATCCCGCATCATGTTTCTTAATTGAGACAGGATCTTTTTTTCGAGACGCGAAACCTGCACCTGGGAGATGCCGAGGATCCTGCCGGTTTCATTCTGTGTCTTTTCCTTCTCATAGCGCAAATGCACGAGCATCCGCTCGCGCTCGGAAAGCGATTCCATTGCGGCATGCAGCGTGAGCTTCGAAACGGAACGTTCTTCGTCGCTTTCGGTTCCGAGTTTGTCGAACCGGTTTCCGCTGCCGTCCGGCGTCGGCTCGTCGAGCGAACAGACGGGGGAATCGCATGAGAGCGCGGCGGCAAGATCCTCGCGCGAAACGTTCAGCCGCTCCGCAAGCGCGTCGATCGTAAGGCCCGGATCCTTCGCAAGCTCTTTGCGAACGCGTGCGGCAAGGGACTTTGCGCTCCGTGAGAACTTGACGATCCCGTCGTCGCGAAGGAATCTCCGGATCTCGCCTGCGATCAGCGGCACGGCATAGGTGGAGAAACACACGCAAAACGAGGGATCGAACTTTCGGATCGCTTTCAGCAATCCGATCGATCCCATCTGCACGAGATCGTCGTGTTCCAATCCCGTATGCAGATATCGTTTTGCAATCGCATAGACAAGCGGAAGGTTCTCGGTGAGAAGCGCGTTCTCCGCTTCCGCATCGCCGTCCTGTGCCCGTTCGATCGCTTCGAGAAAGGTATCCCGGTCAGTTTGCATGACGGATGCGCTTTCGCATCGTAACGACGGTCCCTTTGCCGACCTCGGAACAGACGTCGACCTCGTCCATAAACGCCTCCATCACGGAAAAGCCCATGCCGGACCGTTCGAGCTCCGGCTTGGAGGTGAAGAAGGGCTTTCTTGCAAGCTCGATGTCGCCGATCCCGCAGCCGTCGTCGCGCACGATGACCGTCAGATCATCGTCTTCGATCTCCATCTGCATGGTGACGATGCAGTCGCGGTTCTGATCGTAACCGTGAATGATCGCGTTTGTGACGGCTTCCGATACCGCCGTGCGAATGTCCGAAAGTTCTTCAATGCCGGGATTCATCTGCGCTGCAAAAGCGGCGGCGGCGGCACGTGCGAAGCCCTCGTTTCCGGACAGGGATAAAAAACGTACTTCCATTTCGTTATGCATAGCGTGCCTCCTTACTGTCTTTCCACGATCGCATACAGTCCCGACATCTGAAAGATGCGGTCGACCGATGTGTTCATGCCCTTTACAATCAGCTTGCCGCCGCGCATCGAAAGCTTTCTGAAACGTCCCAGAATGACGCCGAGACCGGCGCTGTCCATAAACGACATGTCCGAGAGATCTAAAACAAGCTCGCGGACGGTCACGTCCTTCAGAAGCGTATCCAGCATGATCCTTGTTTGTTCCGCGCTGTGGTGATCCAGTTCGCCGGACAGCCGGACAAACAGGCGCGGACCGCGTTTTTGTGCATTCAATTCCATATATCTACCTCCGATTCCGGTTCAAATATAAATACGGCACAAATCCGCCGCATCCTTTTGCGAAAACGGACAAGCTTGCACGATTAGGAGCAAGCTTTGTCGAATAGCTTTAACCATGAAACATCTTCGAATGATCTTATGCGCCGCAATGGTTTGTTTTCTGCTGTTTACGCCGCAGGCGCTTAAAAACGGCGCACAGGAACAATTTGTCGACGCGCGGTTCGTCCGCAAAACGGACCGGTATAAAGGGACCGTCGTGATTTATCACGTTGTGCGGCAGCGCCCCTATGCGGGAAGTCTGACGCAATGGCTGAAATCCCGCGCTGAGGCATACGAGAGGAAACACAAGGGAACCTATATCGAGATCGAGGGAATGGATGAAGCGCATTTTCTTGAACGGCTCGAACAGGGAAGACGACCGGATGCGTATTCGTTCTTTTCCGGTTCGTTGTACCGGGACCGGCTTGCCGCGATCCCCGATCTGCATCATCCGTACAGGGAAGGACTGTTTCAGACCGACCGCTGCATTCCGTACTGCTTCTCGGGCTACTGCCGTCTGGTCAAAAAACCGGACGGCGAGCAAAAAACGGCGTACTTTGCCGATCCGATTCTTGCCGCAAGATGCGAAGAGGATTTCGTGTCGGCGCCGGAGGACCGGGCAGACGTCCTGTATCTCGATCTGCGCCGCGCAGGCGATCTGATCCGTTATAAAGACGGATTTGCGCTTTCGGAGATTCACTCGATCGACCGATTTACGGACGCGGTCTGCTGGATGGGGATCGATCGTGAAACCGATACCGAAAAGGCAAAGGTGATCCTCGATTTCATTTCGTTCCTTCTGGAACCGGAATCCCAGCAGACGCTGAATCCGCTGGGACTTCTTTCGGTACGGTCCGACGTGAAGAACGTCCCGCCGGAAGCGGGACTCAAGCAAATCTTTCGCGCATACGAGACCGTTTTGACCGTCGATCCGTTCCTTTGGAATTCGCAGCACGACGCGCTTGAAGAGGATGCGGCGCTTGCCGCGAACGGAGACGGGGAGGCAAGGGAGCGATTCCGAATCCGTTTGAACGAATGTATAAGATAAGTGTTGTTTCGCGCGGCGTTTTTTGTTATAATACGTTTATGAATGTAAATTGGAGATATATGGAGCTTCCCGAATCGTACGGGGCGGAACGGAACATCGCACTGTCGGATCTGACGAGTTTTCGCGTCGGCGGTCCGGCATGCGTTGTGCTGCATCCGCGCTCCTATGATGCGATCGCCGACATCGTGTCGGACGCTCGCCGGCATTCCGTTCCGCTTGCGCTCTTGGGCAAGGGGACAAATGTCCTTGCCTCTGATCGCGGCTACGACGGATGGATCATCCGCTTCGATACGCCGCTTCACGATCCGGTCTATCGCGGGTCGAACGTGACCGTCTGCTGCGGCATGTCCATGACCGTTCTTGCGCGTGAGACGGTCAGAAAAGGCCTGATGGGCATGGAATGTCTCTGCGGTATTCCGGGCACGGTCGGAGGCGCCTGTGCCATGAATGCGGGCGCGTACGGCGGTGAAATCAAGCAGATCCTGAAGCGCATCCGCATTCTGAAAAACGGGACGGACGAATGGGTCGACGTCAAAGACGGCGATCTCGGATACCGGAAAAGCGCGTTTTCGTTTCCCGATGCGATTGCGCTCGAAGCAGAGTTTGCGCTGAAGGAAGACGACGGGACGACCATGGAAACGTTGCTGCGCTGCGTGGAAAAACGAAAAGAAAAACAGCCGCTCGACGTGCCGTCCGCGGGCAGCACATTTAAGCGTCCGGAGGGACATTATGCGGGCGCATTGATCGAACAATGCGGGCTGAAGGGCTTTTCAATCGGCGGAGCGCAGGTCTCGCCGAAGCACGCAGGATTTATCGTCAACGCGAACGGGGCGACCGAAGCGGACATCTCCGCGCTCATTGAACATGTGCAGCGCGTGGTGAAGGAGCAAACCGGAGTTACCCTTGAACCCGAAGTGAAACGAATCTGAAAGGAGCTTGCATATGGATCTTCTGATCGTCACAGGCATGAGCGGCGCCGGAAAGTCCCTTGCGCTGAAAGCGCTCGAGGATATGGGATTCTTCTGCGTGGACAACCTTCCTTCGCCGATGCTGAAAGAGTTTACAGCCCTCTGTGAAAACGCGAATCCGCCGATCCGTTATGCCGCGGTCACGCTCGATTCGCGCGAAAGTCTCTTGTCGCGAAGCCCTGAAATGGTGCTTTCAGAAATCAAGCGGCTCGACGTGCCCTTCAAGATACTATTCCTGGACGCACGGGACGACGTGCTGAAACTGCGTTACAACGAAACGCGCAAAAAGCATCCGCTCGGACTGTCCGGGGAAGCGGAATCCGGCGTGCGCACGGAGCGCGGATATCTTGCGGTCATCCGAAACGCGGCGGATTTCTTTCTCGACACCAGCGACATTCCCGCAAGGGAGCTTCCGTCGTGCCTTGAAAAGGTCATTCCCGAAATGAATCGCGATCAGATGTCGATCGTGCTGTCGAGCTTCGGATATAAGCGCGGTGTGCCGGTCGACGCCGATATGGTCGTCGACATGCGGTTCGTCGAAAACCCGTTCTATTACGAGAACATGCGGTATCTGTCCGGCCTGGACGAGACGGTGCGCGATTTCGTGCTTCGTCAGCCGTATGTCAAGGAATACCTCGATCATCTGGAACAATGCGTGACGGATATCCTGCCGCTTTTTGAAAAACAGGACAAGCATATCCTGAGGATCTGCTTCGGCTGCACGGGCGGACGGCACCGCTCCGTTGCCGCGGCGGAGGAGATGGCTGCCCGGCTTCGGAAAAAGGGACATGCCGTGCGCATCTATCACCGTGACATGCGGCGTGAGCTTCAGGATATCGAACTCAGGTCGAACAGGAAAGAAATATGAGCTTTTCCTCGGTTTGCAAGGATGAATTGATCCGCATACGCGTCAAGAGCCCCGAGCAGCGGCTTGCGCAGCTGTCCGGCATGACGTTTACCGCGGGCGGGATCCGCATCTCGCGGCAGCCGTCCCTGTTTTACCATACCGAAAATCCGGGTACGGCAAAGCATATCGCGTCGATCGCCCTGAGTCTTTACGACCTGGACGCCGTGGTCGAGGAGAAGATCGTCGAACACCGGAGAAAGCCGATCTATGAGGTCACGCTTTCCGGGAAAGAGATCGAGAAAATGATGAACGATACCGGCGCGATGGTGCGGTTCGAAACCGGATTCCGGCTGATGACGGAGATACCCGCCTGCGTCTTTGAAACCGAAGAATCGAAACGCGCTTTCTTGCGCGGCTGCTACCTCGGAAGCGGAAGCTGCATCGATCCGAAGCGCGGTTATCATCTCGAGCTGATCTTCCGCGCGCGTTCTGTTGCCGAAACCGCGGCGGAGCTCATTCGGTCGTTTTATCTGCCGGCAAGGATCTCCGTGCGGAACGGCGACCGCTTTATCGTCTATCTGAAAGACGGCGATGACGTGAGCGGCATGCTTGCGCTGATCGGCGCATCTTCCGCGGCGCTTTCGCTTGAGAATGTGCGCGTGGAAAAGGACGTCAGAAACTACGTCAACCGCACGACCAACTGCGAGTCCGCAAACCTTGACAAGCAGGTGAACGCGGCGATCCGTCAGCAGGCGGCGATTCTGGCGATCGACAAACAGATCGGACTCGGTTCGCTTCCCGCAAGTCTGCAGCAGGCGGCGCGGCTTCGCGTGGAGCACCCGGACGCAAGCGTGCAGGAGCTTGCCGATCTTGCGGAGATTCAGAAATCCGGCATGTATCACCGGCTCGACCGGCTGATGAAGATTGCCGAGGGATTGGAGGGCGAATGAACCGTCAGTACGGCGCGTTTGCGTCTGTTTACGATCGAATGATGCATGACGTCGATCGCGCGGCGTGGATCTCATATCTGGACGGATTCCTGAAGGAGACGGGCGCGAGGGACGTCATGGACTGCGCGTGCGGGACCGGCGCGAACGCCATTCCGCTCTTCCGGCTCGGCTACCGCGTGATCGCAAACGATATCTCGCCGGAGATGCTTTCGGAAGCAAGGGCAAACGCCTATGCATCCGGCGCAAAGGAGATCGTTTTTATCTGTCAGGACATGCGAAAGCTTGCGGTGCATAAGCCGGTCGACGCGATCGTGTGCGTGTGCGACGGCGTGAATTATCTGACGTCGGTGAAAGACGTGCGTTCGTTCTTCGGACGCGCGTACGCATGCCTGAAGCCGGGCGGCGTGCTTTTGTTCGATGTCTCAAGCCCGTACAAGTTCCGCAGGGTCCTCGGGAACAATACGTTTACCGAGGAGACGGACGAGTATGCGTACATCTGGAAAAACCGGTTTGACGCAAGAACGAAGCTCTGTGAAATGGATCTGACGGTCTTCGTAAAGCGCGGCGAACAATACGACCGGTTTACGGAGACACATCTGCAGCGCGCACACTCGGTCGAAGAACTGAAGCATGCGCTCGAACAGGCAGGATTTTCCGGCATCTGCGCATACGACGCGTTTACGCGCGATCCGGTACGAAACGACGGGGAACGGATCCAGTTCGCCGCAGTCAGGGAGAAGTAATATGAACCAGGATAGATTGATCCACGGAATGCTCGTCAATCGCGCACTTCGGTTTGCGGCGATCGACGGAACGGAACTTGTGCGCAAGGCGCAGAAGACGCATGCGCTGTCACGCGTTGCGACTGCGGCGCTCGGACGGCAGCTTTTGATGACCTCGCTGACCGCCTCGCTGTGCAAGAACGATACCGACACCGTGACCACCGTGCTTGCGGGAAACGGTCCGTCCGGAAACCTCGTCTGCGTCGGCAGAACCGGCGGGCTTGTGAAGGGCTATGCGACGAATCCCGACGCGGAGCTTCCGCTCCGTTCGGACGGAAAGCTGGACGTGCGCGGCTATGTCGGTACTTCCGGTAAGCTCACCGTGATCCGCGATCTCGGACTCAAGGAACCGTATGTCGGCATGTGCAACCTGATTTCCGGCGAGATCGCCGAGGATTTTGCGCAGTATTTCACGGCGAGCGAACAGCAGCCGTCGATCGTATACCTCGGCGTGCATGAGAACGCCGCGGACGGATTTGTGACTGGCGCGGGCGGGCTGCTCATTCAGACAATGCCGAATTGCCCCGATGAGGCGATCGAGCGCGTTATGAAGATCGCGGATCGGATTCCCGCGATCGGAACGCGGATCGCGGAGGGGGAGGAATTAAAAGCGATTCTTTTAGACCTGTTTTCGGGTCTCGACGCCGAGTTTACGAACGAACTGACGCCCGCTTTTTCGTGCGACTGTTCAAGGGAACGTCTTGAACGCGCGCTGATCTCGATCGGAAAGAAAGAGCTTTCCGAGCTGATCGAACAGGACGGAAAAGCGGAACTGACCTGTCAGTTCTGCGGAAAAGTCTATCATTTTGACCGTGATGCGCTCGAAGCGCTTTTGATCGAAGCGACCGACGACGGAGGAACGCATGAAGAATGACCGCGAAACGGGCGTCATCGTCCCGTTTCAGCAGAACGCCGAATTCTATTACCAGCGCGGCAACAGATACCTGACGGAACCGGAGGACTTAGCGAAGGCCGAGCAGTATCTGCGCAAAGCATACCTTCTGGAACCGGAGCGTGAGGAGTACATCCTTTCTTTTGCCGAAACGCTGCACCGTATGCACCGGTTTGAGGAAAGTCTTTCCGTTTTGCTCGGATCGCTGAACGAAGAGAACCAGAATTCCGCGGAGATGATTTTCGGCATCGCGTCTGTCTTTGTCGGACTGGAAGAATTCCGCGCGGCGTCGCAATGCCTTCATCTCTGCCTTGAACGCGAACCGAACGGCCCGTATGCCGACCGTGCACTGGATATGCTGGAGCTCATTGAGGACGAGCCGGAGCTTGAGGCGCAGATCGGGCTTACCGGCAGCGAGGACATCGCGCTTCTGGATGCGATCCATCGCGCAAAAGCGATGTATATCTCGAACAACGACGATTCGGGACTGAACCTTCTTCTTTCTCTTTCCGATAAGTATCCGGACAGCGAAATGCTCGACATGGAGATCGCCATGATGCAGTTTTCGCTGCGGGAATACGACGAAGCGAAGAAGCGTCTGTTCAATCTTTTTAAGCGCAACAGCAAGAGCGTCCGCGGAAACGCGCTGATGACGCTGATCTATCATGTGCAGAATCAGGACCGGGAGGCAAAGGAGCAGAGCAAGAAGATCATGATCGACGCCGACTGCTCTCCGGAGGAGCTCGGTTACGCTGCGCCGATCCTCATTGAGATCGGCGAATACGAACGCGCCGAGACCGCGCTCGAGCTGCTGCGCGATGCGCTGCCGTTCGACACGGAAATGCTGCATCAGCTGGCGTTCTGCTACTATGTGCATGGTAAAAAGCGCGACGCGGAGCAGATCTACGACGATCTTGTTCTGCGCAATGAGGAGGATTCCGTTGCTGCGTACTATAAAAAGCACATCCGCGAAGATTCCGAAGCGGATTTCAAGCGCAGCTGGTCGATCAATTATGACGTTCCGATCCGTGAAGCCGTCGTTCGCCAGCGCCGTATCCGCGACGTCGCAACGGCGGGTACGGACGCGATCAAGCAGACGTGGACGAACGACAGGGAGTTCCGCGCAATCCTGAAATGGGCGCTTGTGAGCCCGCTTTCACCCTCGCTGCGGGGCGCGGCAAAGATGCTGTCGGTCCTCGGCAGCCGCGAAGCGGAGCATGCGCTGCGCGCGTTTCTGATCCGGTTCGATCAATCCGATGAGGACAAGCAGTTTGTCTTCGGCGTACTGCTCGGCATGGAGGCGAAGCCGCCGTTTTCGCTCGATTATCAGGGAGAATGGCAGTACGGCGTCGTACGACCGCTCGCCATGCCGCAGCGGCTCCCCGTAAGCTACGATTCGATCCTCGGCATGATTACGGAGTTCGAACAGATGCTGCATGAAGACCTCCGGTACAGAAGCATCAAAGTTCCCGAACAGCTTACGAGCGTTTCGCTGCGCATCTTTTTCTTCTACATTTCGTGCTTTGCCGACGGGAAGCTGCCCCATATCACGCATCTGCAGGAGGACGCGATGGCGGCTGCGTTCCTGCTGATGGGACTCGGCGCGCTGAGCGACGCGTCGATCAAGCCGGATGTGCTGATGGACGTATTCGGCGTGTCGCCGAGACGGCTCGAAAATGCCTTGAAACGCATCCTTTCGACCATGCAGAAAACAAAGGAGAGCTGAAATGGAGTTTATCGCAACCGCAAAGATCGGTCTTGAATCGACCGTCGCGTTCCAACTGCATAAGCTCGGCATTCTCGACACGGAAACGCTCGACGCGCGCGTGAAGTTCCGCGGCGGATATCCGGAAATGGCGAAAGCGCTGCTGTGGCTGCGTACCGCGGAACGGCTTTTGATGACGGTCGGCACGTTCCGTGCGGAAACGTTCGATTCGCTGTTCGAACAGACCAAAGCTCTGCCGTGGAACCGGTATCTTTCGCCGTCGACGCGCATCCATGTGAACGGCAAAAGCGCGAAAAGCACGCTGTTTTCCGTTTCCGACTGCCAGAGCATCGTGAAAAAAGCGATCGTTGAATCCCTGAAGGCGTCATACCGCGTGAACACCGTTCCGGAGACCGCGGAGGAGGTCATCGTAGAGGTCGGCATCCTGAAAAACGAGGTCACGCTTGCGCTCGACTGCTGCGGCGCCGGACTGTCGCGCCGCGGGTATCGCACCTATAATGTTGCCGCGCCTCTTGCGGAGACGCTCGGCGCCGGATTGATCCTGCTTTCGCGGTTCTTTCCCGATACGCCGCTCATCGACCCGATGTGCGGTTCCGGCACGATTCCGATCGAGGCGGCGATGATCGCGAACAATATCGCGCCGTCGCTCGGACGTTCGTTCGCCGCGGAAGCGTGGCGGTTCCTCGATCCGAAGGTGTTTTCGCTCGCCAGAGAGGAAGCGAGGGACTTGAAAAGGAACGACCGGCTTTGCATTCAGGGGTGCGATATCGATCCGCATTGCATCGACCTCTGCAAAAAGCATGCCAAAAAGGCGGGCGTAATGCTCGAATGGCAGGTTCGTCCGGTGAAGGATTTTTCGACCGAATGGCACAACGGTGTTCTGATTTGTAATCCGCCGTACGGCGAGCGGCTTTCCGATGCAGGTTCCGTCAAGGCGCTGTATCGCGATATGCATCGTGTTTTTGAGCGGATCCCGGACTGGCAGATCAATATCATTACGTCGAACCGCGATTTCGAATCGGTTTACGGGAAACCGGCGGACCGGAGGCGAAAGCTGTCCAACGGCGGAATGGTCTGCACCATGTATCAGTACAATCCGGAACGCAAATGATCCGAAGACGCCCGATGCGGCGTCTTTTTTGTTTGCCCGCCTCATATGTTGGTCGGGGAGGGTAATTTTATGCGCAGAATATTTTGTGTTCTCATCACCGTTTTTCTGTTGTTTTCCGTTGTGCCCGCCGTTTACGCGGAGACGGAACAGGTTTCCTACTGCATCATGCCGAAAAACAGCGATCTCGTGATCGCGGAACAGAACGCCGACGAATGGCGGAACATTGCGGGCGTCACAAAGCTTCCCGCGGTTCTCACATTGTGTCTGGCGTTTGATCAGGGACTCATTGATGAAAACGCCGAGGTGAAGGTAAGCGGCAACGCCGCGTCGATCGAAGGACCGTCCGCATATCTCAAAAAGGGCGAAACGATCGACGCGAAGCAGTTGATCCGCGCCGCCGTCATGATTTCGGCGGGCGATGCGATCCTTGCGCTTGCGGAGCACGCGTTCGGTTCCGAGGACGTTTTTCTGAACAATATCGAGCTGACGATGAAGTCGGCAGGCGTCGATAAACAGCTTCCCGGCTGTCTCGGCACATTTATGACGTTCTCGTGCAAGGAACTGATCGCACTCGGCGCGGCGGCGCTCGAAAGTCCGACGTTTTTGAAGTACAGTGCGGAGAAATATGCGGTTTTGGAGCATGCGGACGGACGCAAAACGGAACTTGCAAGCGCAAACAAACTTCTTTCTACGCTGCCGGGCTGTATCGGACTGTTCACGGGAAGCTCCAAGGCGGACGGGTACTGCGGGATCTTCGCCTGCAAACGCGGCGAAACGACCTATTTGTGCGCCGTGATCGGCGCGGCAAACAGCAAAAACCGATTCGAGACAGCGGCAAAGCTGTTCGAGGAAGCATTTGCGAACTATAAATATTACACGATCTGCGATCCAGACGAGCCGGTGATCGAAGCATATCCGGTGGAGGGCGGCGACCTTGAATCGGTCGATCTGTATGTACGCGAATCCTGTGCGCTGATACTTAAAAAGAGCGGCGGTGAGCCCCGGAAGCGAACGGACCTGCCGGAGATCCTTGCCGCACCGCTCGATCCGGAACACGCGGTCGGGAGCATTTCATTCTGCGACGCCGACGGAACGGTACTCCTCGAAGCGGCGCTCTATCCCGAAACGGCGGTGAGATCGAACAGCATTTCCGCATTGCTGAAACGAGTATTTGAGAGGTTTCTGAACGGATAAAGAAGCGGGGGAATTGCTCTTGCAAACCCCCGCATTTTCGTTTATAATAAACCCATGATTTTACTCAATCTCGATATGCTCCTTCACGAGCCGATGGAATTTTTGAAACTGCTTGCCTGCATGCTTCCCGTCATGCTCATCAGCTTAACGCTGCATGAATGGGGACATGCGTTTGCCGCGCACAAATGCGGCGACGATACCGCCAGAAATCTCGGCCGTATGACGATGAATCCTTTGAAGCATATCGATCCGATCGGTTTCGTTATGATCCTTCTCGTCGGGTTCGGCTGGGCGAAGCCGGTTCCCGTCAATCCGAGAAACTACCGGAACTATAAGCGTGGAGAAGCGATCGTTTCTCTTGCGGGCGTCACGATGAACCTGTTGCTAGCGATCGCGTTTTCTGCCGCGTTTGTAATTTTTTACCGGCTGTATCTGCACATGATCCTGTATGGAAAAATGTATACGTGGCTTGAGAACGGTCTGCTGCTGCAGATCCTGATGTACGGCGTCTGCCTGAATCTCGCGCTTTGCATCTTCAATCTGCTGCCGTTCTATCCGTTGGACGGATACCACGTCTTTGAACTGATTTTTGCGAAGCGGCTGCCGATGAAGGTGTTTCTGTTCCTCAGAAGATACGGACAGTTCATTTTGATCGGACTTCTTCTGGTGTTTCGGCTGACCGGGTTCCATCCGATCACATTGCTTTCGGGCTGGGTCCTGGATCAGCTCCAGCATCTTGCGTACATACTGATGTAACCGCCATGGAAGAATACCGCGTTTCACTTTCACAATTTGAGGGACCGCTCGATCTGCTGCTGCATCTGATCGAGAAAGCCGAGGTCAATATCGAGGACATCTTCGTGTCCGAGATCACGTCGCAGTACCTTGCGTATATGGATGACCTTTCCGATCTCGACATGGACCGTGCAAGCTCGTTTCTGACGGTTGCGGCGCAGCTTCTTTTGATCAAATCAAGGTCGCTTCTGCCGCGTCCGCCCGCGGAAGACGAGGAGGAAGAGGACCCGAAGGATGCGCTGCTTCGGCAGCTCCGCGAGTATAAGGCGTTCAAGCAGGCGAGCGAAGCGCTTTCGGAACGGCTGGAAGAGGTGAAAAAATCATTCACGCGGCTTCCGGAGGACCTGATTCTTCCGCCGCAGAAATTCGAGCTTACGAATGCGACGCTCAACCAACTCTATCAGTCGTTCATCGACATTCTGAATCGCGAGGACGAAACGGAGGAGAAGAAGGACCGCACGCAGAACGTTCGTCCCGACACGTTCACGGTGCGCGACCGCGTCGTGGTGCTTCGGAACCGGCTGAAAGAAGGTCGCGTGCGGTTTACGGACCTGTTTACCGATATAAGCACGCGCATGGAACGCATCGTGACGTTCATGGCGCTTCTCGAAATGCTTGCGCGCGGGGAAGTGCACATCACGCAGGGCGCGACGTTTGCACCGATCTATATTCGCGCAAAAGCGCTGTCGGAGAACGACGGCGAAACGGTTTATATGGACGAGGTAGAGGATTGATGGATCGAAAACAGGCGGCAATCGTAGAATGTATGCTGTTCGTGGCGGGCGAACCGGTGCTGATCACCGAGATCGCGCGCGTGCTCGAACAGGACGAGGCGTCGGTGAAAACGCTGCTCTTTGAGATGGAAACGGCGTACCGCGACGAGGGCAGGGGCATCTGCCTTCTGGCGACCGACGACACGGCGCAGCTCGTTTCCAACCGCGCGTATATTCAGTACGTTGAAGCGCTTTTGCAGCCGGAACAGACAAGGAACGTTTCGCAGTCGATCCTTGAAACGCTCGCCGTCGTTGCCTATAAGCAGCCGGTCACGCGCGCGGAGATCGAATCCGTCCGCGGCGTCCGCTGCGAGTACGCGATCGGACAGCTGCAAAAGCTCGGGCTGATCGCCGCCGTCGGCAGGAAGGACGTCATCGGCAAGCCGATGCTATACGCCACGACCGACACATTTCTTCATAAGTTCGGCTTACATAATCTTTCGGAGCTTCCGTCGCTGCCGCTTTCGGAGCCGGAAACCATGGAAACAGTTTAAATCGGGGGTACAAAAATGATCAGCAAACGCACGGATTATCTTTCCTGGGATGAATATTTTATGGGACTTTCGCTGCTGTCGTCGTACCGCAGCAAGGACCCGAACACGCAGGTCGGCGCGTGCATCGTCAATGAGAACAACAAGATCATGTCGGTCGGCTACAACGGCTTTCCGATCGGCTGCAGCGACGACGAGTTTCCGTGGGACCGCGAGGGCGAGCCGTACGACACGAAATATCCGTACGTCTGCCATGCCGAACTGAACGCGATCCTGAACAACGACGGCGCATCCTTGCAGGGCTGCCGTATTTATGTTGCGCTGTTCCCGTGCAACGAGTGCGCGAAGGCGATCATTCAATGCGGCATCAAGGAGGTCGTTTATCTGTCCGACAAGTACAACAACACGCCGATGAACCGCGCCAGCAAGCGCCTGTTCAACGCTGCGGGCGTGC
>JAEEGF011891926.1_pt1 | contig 14577 bp, 15 predicted proteins | sample 9134171 | NCBI WGS metagenome assembly JAEEGF01 (sample SAMN16246542, study PRJNA631951) | gut metagenome | biome: gut microbiome; feature: rumen; material: AP-attached | host: Bos | place: Iran: Karaj | collected 2018-10
CCGCTGACCATCAGCGAACTTGGTGCCACAGAGGATATGATTCCTGGCATTACCGAGGGCACCATCTGCTAGCCAGCAGGATATATGGACTTGAAGCCCGAGGACATCACAGAGATACTGAAAGCTTCAATGAAGTGAGCAAAGAGCACTTTATCTTGAAAAAAATTGCAGGGAGCAGCATCTTTAACAGGGTGCTGCACCTTTTGGTTGAGGCTTAAAAATAAAAACAACACAATTATGGAATTCATTGAATTAGCAAGAAGCAGGTACTCCTACAAGAAGTTTGACTCGCGTCAGATCAGTAAAGAACAACTCGACAACATTCTGGAGGCTGGACGCTTGGCTCCAACGGCAAAGAACCTGCAGGAGCAGCACATCTACGTGGTGCAGTCGGCAGAAGGACTGGCCAAAGTTGATACGCTCACGCCATGCAGATACGGAGCGCCTACCATGCTCATCGTGGCCTTCGACAAGAACAACGTGTTTACTTATCCTGGCCAGAAGTACGACTCGGGCATTGAGGATGCCTCCATCGTGACCACCCACATGATGCTCTGCGCAAAGAGTGTGGGTGTGGATAGCTGCTGGGTGAACTTCTTCGACCCAGACAAGATGGCCGAAGCCTTCCAGTTGCCGGAGAACGAGGAGATTCTGACCTGTCTTGCACTCGGTTATGCAGCAGAAGGAACAGGCCCACTGGCAAACCACAACAGCCGCAAGCCGATTGAGGAAACTGTAACTTACCTATAAAAATCAGCCGTGAAAAATAATGTTGTTATTCGTCACGGCTGAACGGTCAGTCACCTTACTTTTCAATCCGACGGAGCAGACACATGACAGCTACTGATTGGCTGTCTTGAAGTCGATGGCGATGAAGTCTCTGAGCATCGTTCAAATCTTCTTTGCTTCACCCTCTCTGGTGATTTTCCAGAAGGAGATGTTCTTCTCATCTGTAAATTCCTTCATGCGCCAAGAGGACTCAAAGCCTGTGGTGAAGTGCATAGGAACGAACAGTCCGACTTTGAACCTTTCGATGAACTGACGGCCACCAAGGGTGTAGCCGTTGCCTATACGTCCATCTATGGGAAACATCACCACATCGAAACTGTCGGCAACCTTGCGGATGTCCTTCAATTCGCCAAGGAATTGCTTCTCGTGAGCTATCGGGTTGAATACCTCCTCCATCTCAAAGCTGTATCGCTGCTGATCAGGATTGTCGTCCGTTAGGAACTTGGCATACCAGTTGTTCAGGTCGCCCGCATGGAAGATGCGTTTAACCTTTGGTCGAGCCTGCTCACGCTCGGCAGAGTCCAAGCAAGCTTGGCTCTGCCCTCGCTTAATCGCAGCCTTGTCCTCAGTCTCAACAATCCATGAAACGCCGCTGTCTGTGCTGCCTAACGCCCATACGGATATAGTTCCGTCAGACCATGTACCACCTTTGGCCAGCCACACGTCAGCATCTTTTTTGCTGGCTCTCCGATGTTTGTAAATGTCCTTGGAGAGAATGTAGGTGATACCCTCGCGCTGCTTCTTCCACTCAAAGATATCTTTCGTAAAGTGATCTTCATGGAAGTGGCTGGAGAAAACATACATAGACTTCTCGCTCCCCAGCACACCATCCATCACACCACTTGGATCCAACCAGTAGTCGAATACCAGGATGGACTGCTCCGTTTCGAGTACAAAGCCACTATGGAAGATGTAGGTCAGCGTCATGGAAGAAGGGGTGGACATATATAGTCATATTTCAACTGAATTCAATAATTGCACTTACATTATCTCCTACCGATAAGGAAACTATAATCCTGCGATCTAATTTGTAGATGGTTGGAATAAGCTTGTCACCAAACTTTGTTGCTACCCGATATTCTACCCGCAGACCGCTTACAACGAAGTCTTCCGGCAGCAGTTCCATAGCCATGCGGACATAGTTGGCATTGTTCAGGTGCTTGTTGTAGTCGATGTCGGCACGAAGAACTTGGATGGGTTCCTGCACTTCACCATCAATCTTTGGCAAAATGATTCGGCGATCTTTGTAGTTCATCTCCAACTGTGGCTCCAGCTTCATCGAGGCAATCGTGGCATCATCCACACGCTTCAGCTTGCCAGCCACCTTGTCAACGAATGCTCCCATACTCCATGTCTTATAACAGGGTTTACCTTCTGCATCATAGATGAAGGTGTTGCGGAATCCGAACATGGGCTTCATGCCATAGACAGAAGTTGTCACCGTCAGTTCCTCTTTGTATTCTGGTACTCGGACGATTTCAACCTGACGTGTTGCCAGCAGTTGAGCCATATTTTGCTCCGAGAAATATTGCTTGACACCAGGCTCTGAGTCAATCCACATCTCTGAGCAGTCCTGCATCATCTGGAGGGCTGAATAGAGTTTCAGCCGTCCTTCGCTGTCGCAGGTGCTTGTCGTTACTTTGTAATTTAGACTATACATATTCCTGATACTACTTCAAATATTTTCTGACGAATTTGTCCTTCCATTCCTTGTGGGGCTGATAGCGCAAAGTTTATTAAACTATGTTGCAAATATAAAGAGTTTGCGGGAAAATAGCTATATTTGCACCGTAGTTTTATGATAGTTTATGAAGATTCACCATTTTATCAAGGCAATTCTGGCATCGGCGATGCTGTTTGCAACACTTAATGCGTTTGCCCAGGAGCAGGAGGGGTTCAAGAAAATCGATGTGAAGGAGGACTTCACGGAGAATGGTTTCCAATGGTTCCGTGATGCCGAACTGCTTGCGGCTGGCGACAAGGAGAAGAGCAATGCCATGACCATTGGCTGGGGTGGCATCGGAACGCTCTGGGGACGTACTGCCCTGACCGTGTATGTGGCTGAGAAACGCTATACCAAAGAGTTCATGGACAAGGCAGAATACTTTACCGTGATGGCCTTTGACGTAAAGGACAGTAAGGTTCTGAACTACATGGGGACGAAGAGCGGACGTGATGGCGACAAGGCTCAGGCTTTGGGACTTCACACGGCATATACTGAAAATGGCACACCGTACTATACTGAGGCAGCAATGGTGATAGAGTGCAAGATTATGTATGCCGCACCCTTTGACCCTCAGTACTTCAAGAGCGATGCTCCTAAGAGGATGTATGCCAACTTCCCTGCTGGCATCCATTCCATGTATATCGGCGAGGTTGTTAATGCTTGGAAAAGATAATTATTTGGTTATGGCATACACAGGACGTTTTGGACATTCAGATGATTTCCGTCGTGAGGAACTGATTCGGGTGATAGAACATTCCGTAGAGAGCCTGACCCTGCAGGAACTCGAGGCGCTATACTACGATATGTCAACGAAAAACTACATAAACGAATGATCAAGAATGAACTATTAGGAATAGCATAATTATGACACAAGAACAACTGAACGAGCAGCGAGAACAAAATCAAACGGGTTTGAACCCTGCCGAGTCGCAAGGAAAGATGAGCAAAGTTCATTTTAATGAACTATTGCGCAGTCAGCAGGGCGAACTCAACGCTGTACTGATGTACCAGAGACTGGCTAAAGTAGTAAAGACAGACAAGGAGCGTGAGGCTTTCATACAATTGGCAAAGGAGGAAGGAAGACACGCCAGCGTGTTTCATGCATACACGAAGAAGGTACTAACCCCCAAGAAGACAATGGCTCGCGTCATGCCCATCCTTTACTATCTGTTGGGAAAGAAACTCCTCTATAAGCTGATTGCCAAGGGTGAATATGATGCTGCCGTTGGCTACGAACATCTGATTGCTGACTTCCCCGAGGTGGAGAGCGTAAAGAATGACGAGAAGCGTCATGGTGACATTGTATCAGGACTATTGTGAGCGCGACTTGGAAGTATTGCATCAAGAAGCCGAAGCAATCAAAGGGTGATCAGATAAGCCATAAAAAATACGTCCGTTCCATTTTCAAAAAATAGAAGAAAATAACATGAGAAAAACTAAACTGACAGCAAACTTTAGTTTATATATTTACCCACCCATGAAAAATCACGACACAACTCTGCTTCACCGCTAATGACAGCCCTCGTTCTGGCAATCCTTCTCCTCTTAGCTGTCATCCCAGTTTCAGCACAGCGGCAGTTCCCGCCTGCCGAGAGGCTCGGGCGAGGTGCAGTGGCCTTGCCCGCCAATAGTGGTAGCGGGCGGGAGCCTGACCAAAGGAACCTACACGCTTCCCGATGTCACCAGTCCCGTAGCAACGGGTATTTACTATCTCAGCGGGCGCTACGACGCTGTCGCCCGATTCGACAATATCATCATCACTGCTGAGGAAGGAAACGAGTACATGATAAGCAGTCCGAGGTTGCAAACCGCTGTAAGGATGACTTCTTCGGATTTATACAACCTCAACGGGCAGCGTGTCAACTTTACCCGTCCTGGCATCTACATCCGTCACGGACAAAAGGTATTAATAAAATAAATTGTTTTTCATTTTTGCAATTACAAACAGTAAGGGACCTCTTTAGGTGGTCCTTTATAATAATATCGTAGCATAAACGTCACTTCACCATCCTGCGAAATCTGGTCGTTGATGATTTTACAAAACTTAAAGTGAAACCGCCCTGTGCGAGACAGCTGATGGTAATTTCGCTCTCAGCTTTTTACAGCATGATGGCTTATGGACAATTTTTGGGGCTCACTTCAATGGGGGTTGGTTTGGGCTTTTTGGCATCAATCTTTCATTATATGAGATCCAAAGAAATCTTCAATACAGAATAATGTATATAGGAGTGTATTGCAATCCATTCTATGATGGCCATAGGGGAATCCCTATAAAAGTTTAGGAAAACGAGATGTTCTATTTAGGATAAACCCTTTTGAAATGACATGATTATTGCCGTACTTTGCAACGTGAATCAGAACATAGAAGTCTGATCACAGAACAGAAGTTGAACTATAAAAGAAGATGATTATGAAGTCAACAAACCAAGTGATAGCAGCCATGATGCTGATGGCCATCACAACCGCAATGCCAGCAATGGCCAGTAATAAGAACCATACCAACAACGACATGAGAGGAAAAGTTGTTGCAGTGAATAGCAAAATGACGGTGAGTGCCAATCGCCCTACACACTACGATGCCCACAAGAAGAATGCCTATCGTCCTTACGTTAAGACCTGTACCTTTAAGGTGAGCCGCCACAACTCCCATAAAAAGGTCGTAGCAAGGGCAGAACACATGAAGGGTGTTATAGACACAAAGTGGAATCCGCGTACCCGTGAGCTGACCGTCATCTATGATGCCAAAGTCATATCAGCTCGTCATATCCTGCATTTCATGGCATAACAATATGCCATACTCTATATAATTCCAAAGGCCCCGGCTTGCATCTGCAGGTCGGGGCGTGTCAATCTTTCGGTAGCAAACTGCTAGCCGATGTCTATGCCGAATGGTTTAAGAACTTTTCGGCTCTCAATATGAGATATTACAATGGATAGTCCTCAAAGGCATAGAGTACGGTGCTGAGATAGCGCTCACCTGTGTCGGGCAGCAATACAACAATCTTCTTGCCTTTGTTCTCAGGACGTTTGGCTACCTCAAAGGCAGCGAAGAGGGCGGCTCCGGCTGAGATGCCAACCAACAGACCTTCCTGCTGGGCAATCTCACGACCTGTACGGATGGCATCGTCGTTCTCTACGTCGAACACCTCGTCGATAACGTCGGCATTGTAGGTCTTAGGAATGAACCCCGCACCGATACCCTGAATCTTGTGAGGACCGCTCTGACCACCATTCAGCACAGGGCTCGACTTGGGCTCCACAGCGATGATCTTCACGTTGGGGTTCTGCTCCTTCAGATATTTTCCTGTACCGCTGATAGTACCACCTGTACCCACACCACCTATGAAGATATCGACCTGTCCGTCGGTATCGCGCCAAATCTCAGGACCCGTGGTAGTATAGTGCTTGGCTGGATTGGCTGGATTCTCAAACTGCTGCAGAATCACTGCACCAGGAATCGATTCGCGCAACTCTTCGGCAGCGCGGATGGCACCTGGCATGCCATCCTTTCCAGGAGTCAGTCGCACATCAGCACCATAGGCCTTCACAAGGTTACGACGCTCAATGCTCATGGTCTCGGGCATGGTAAGGATAAGATGGTAGCCTTTGACGGCAGATACCAGTGCCAATCCTACGCCTGTATTTCCACTAGTGGGTTCGATGATGGTAGCGCCAGGCTTCAGGATACCTTTTGCCTCTGCGTCCTCAATCATAGCCTGTGCAATACGATCTTTCACGCTACCGCCTGGGTTAAAAAACTCTACTTTGGCAATAACTGGTGTATCAAGACCCTTTGCCTGTGAATACTTGTTGAGCTCAAGAAGAGGGGTGTTGCCGATGAGCTCGGTCAGCTGTTTTGCAATCTTACTCATAATCTTATCCTTTTAGAATTAATAAATAATGTATTATCTTTTTATTTGGGAGAGCGGAATCCAATTATTCACTCTTCACTTTCGTTGGTGCAAAGGTACATCGGTTTTCGCACTCCCACAATCCCTATTATCAGGCATTTGACATACCAAACGTTTGGTATGCGCCCTCTGTAGCATACTGCCCCCCCTGTATTTCAGCTATTATTTATACAAAATGAGGTTTCGTTTGTCAATATTGGAACTGTCCTTTGTCGTTTAAAATTTTATTTGTTTCTTTGCACCCGAAAATTCGAAGTATGAAGCCCATATTGACGATAACAGGTAGTGACTCGACAGCTGGTTCGGGTGTGCAGGCAGATATCAAGACGATATCTGAGCTTGGTGGCTATGCCATGTCGGCCATCACCAGCATCACCGTACAGACCACACTAGGCATCCAACAGTTCTACGACGTGCCTGCTGCCATCGTAGAAGGACAGATAGACGCTGTGATGAATGACTTCGAGCCTGAGGTGGTGAAGATAGGTCTGATACGTCGAGAGGACACACTGGATGTTGTCATCAGAGCCTTGCAGAAATACCATCCTCGACATGTGATTCTCGACACGGTGGTACTGTCGTCACGAGGCGATACGCTGATCAGTCGCGAAATGCTGGAAACCATCAGCCATCAACTGGTACCGCTGTGTACACTGGTCATCAAGAAGGACGACGGTTCTATGCACGGCCTCTCCAATCGCTATGCCAGTGCAGTGGCAGTGTTTCTCAGTCAGGGGCTGTCGCAAGAGCAGGCTGAAAGCAAAGCGAAGGCATATATCAACACCCAAGTGGTGAGGGCGAGCGATTTGCAGGGACGTGGCAGCGAGCTCTACAACGAACTGCTCGATGCCATCGCCGAGCACCATTGCAAGGCAAGCGACGTCAAGTTCTATGCCGACCTTCTAAACGTCAGCAGCCGCTATTTGGCACAGGTGACGCGCCGTATCTCTGGCAAGTCACCAAAGGCTATTATTGATGATTATCTGATTCACGAAATAGAGTTGCAACTTAAATCGACGGATAACACTGTTCAGGAGATTGCCTACCAGTTCGGCTTCTCCTCACAGGCACATTTCACGAAATTCTTTAAAAAACAGAAGGGTGTAAGCCCTTCACAATTCAGAAAAAAATGACACAAAACAGACAGAAACTCAATCGTGAACTCGCCCAGATGTTGAAGGGCGGTGTGATTATGGACGTGACTACTCCCGAGCAAGCCCGCATTGCTGAAGAAGCTGGCGCATGCGCTGTAATGGCTCTGGAGCGTATTCCTGCCGACATCCGTGCGGCTGGTGGTGTGAGTCGTATGAGTGACCCCAAGATGATTCGTGGTATTCAGGAGGCTGTCAGCATTCCCGTGATGGCAAAATGCCGCATTGGTCATATTGCCGAGGCGCAGATTCTGCAGGCCATTGAGATTGATTATATTGACGAGAGCGAGGTCCTCTCGCCAGCCGACAATATCTACCATATTGATAAGACCAAGTTCGATGTACCCTTTGTGTGTGGCGCAAAGAACTTAGGTGAGGCTCTCCGCCGTATTGCCGAAGGTGCCACGATGATTCGCACCAAGGGTGAGCCAGGCACAGGCGACGTTGTTCAGGCCGTGAGTCACATGCGACTGATGCAAAGTGAGATTCGTCGACTAGTCAGCATGAGCGAGGACGAGCTCTTTGAGGCTGCCAAGCAGTTACAGGCACCTTACGAGCTGGTGAAGTTTGTGCATGAGAACAGCAAACTTCCTGTGGTTAACTTTGCCGCAGGTGGTGTGGCAACGCCTGCCGATGCTGCGCTGATGATGCAGTTGGGTGCTGAAGGAGTGTTTGTAGGAAGTGGTATCTTCAAGAGCGGCAACCCCCGCAAACGCGCTGCAGCTATCGTCAAGGCTGTCACCAACTATCAGGATGCCAAGATGCTGGCCGAACTCTCTGAGGATCTCGGTGAGGCGATGGTGGGCATCAACGAACATGAAATTGAACTTTTGATGGCCGAGCGTGGCAAGTAAAAAAATGAGAATCGCCGTTTTAGCATTACAGGGAGCATTTGCCGAACACGAGCAGATGCTCCATCGTTTAGGCATAGAGACTTTTCAAGTTCGTCAGTTAGCTGACTGGAATCAACCGAAGAACGGACTCATCATCCCTGGTGGGGAATCGACCACCCAGGGAAAACTTCTGCGCGACTTAAGACTCTTCGAGCCCATCCGTCAGGCTATCATCGACGAACTACCCGTCTTTGGTACTTGCGCCGGATTGATACTCCTGTCGCCCATGCATTTGGGTACGATGGCTATCGATGTGCAGCGCAACGCATACGGCCGTCAGTTGGGCAGTTTCCATACGGTAGCACCAATAAAGGGCATCGGCGAAGACATTCCCATGACCTTCATCCGCGCCCCCTATATCAATAAAGTTCTTTCGCCCGATGTAGAAATACTGGCTGAGGTGAATAACCATATTGTAGCCGCCCGCCAAGGCAACAAATTAGTGACAGCCTTCCATCCCGAACTCGATGATGATACCCGTATTCACAAGTACTTTATCAAGATGGCTGAATGATAAGGCCTGCCAGACCACTCGGGTTCGGCAGATAAGGATTTCCTGGGCCATTCTTAGTTATTTAGATGTAAAATTCTGAAGGATCTACCAACCCCGCACGAAGCGCGTATTTCACTGCTTCGTGCGCTGTGTTGATACCCAGTTTGCGGAAGATGTTTTTGCGATGGGTAGTGATGGTGTGGACGCTGGAGAAACGCTCTGCGGCAATTTCCTTAGTGGTCTTGCCTAAGGCGATAGCTTTTACGATTTCCATCTCCGTGGTGGTCAGAATGCTGGATGTTTCACCTTCCTTTTGCTGTGTAATGATAGTCTCCAAAGCACGTTGACTAAGATAGCGGGAGTGACGGTTGGCTGCTTGCAACGCTTCACGTATCTCGCTCATTGGACCATCTTTGAACACCACGCTGAACTGATGGGACAAATAGACCACACGACGAATGAACTGCGGTGTCAGCTCGTCACTGATAAGAATCCAGCTCGACAGGTTAAAACGTTCGGCAACAATCAAGAGCTGATCCTCGTCGGCAAAGTCGAACAGCGTGTAGTCGAGCAGCACGACGGAGCTTTCGTGCTCCTTAAGTAGAGCCACAAGTCCGGCTCGGTCGAAGGCATGATAAACGGTAGCACCTTCATAAGTTTTAAGAAGGCTCTCCAGCGCAAAACGTGTCAGTTCCTGATTGTCGGCAATGATATAATTCCTCATCAAGCTCTATTTTATGGGTGCAAAAATACGGAATTAAAAGTAATCTGCCAAATCTATGGGAAGGTTTGACAGATTACTTTTTATCTTTAGATCTTGTCGAGTGCCTGTGCGAGATCTTCAAGAATATCGTCGATGTGCTCAGTACCGATGGAGAGGCGTACGGTGGCTGGTGTGATGTGCTGTTCGGCCAGTTCCTCTGGCGAGAGCTGTGAATGGGTGGTTGTGTAGGGGTGAATCACCAGACTCTTCACGTCAGCAACGTTAGCCAGCAGTGAGAATATCTGCAGGTTGTCGATGAACTTCCAAGCTTCTTCCTGTCCACCTCGTATCTCAAAGGTGAAGATAGAGCCGCCACCATTGGGGAAATACTTCTGATAGAGCTGATGGTCACGATGGCTCTCCAGTGCGGGATGGTTCACCTTAGCCACCTTGGGATGCTTACTGAGGAAATCAACCACCTTCAAGGCATTCTCCACATGACGCTCAACACGCAGGCTCAGCGTCTCGACACCCTGCAGCAGGATGAAAGCATTGAAGGGGGAGATTGCAGCACCAGTATCGCGCAGGATGACGGCACGGATGCGGGTCACGTAGGCGGCAGCACCTACAGCATCGGCAAACACGATGCCATGATAAGAGGGATCGGGCTTAGCCAGCGTGGGAAACTTATCATTCTGCTTCCAGTCGAACTTGCCACCATCGACGATGACACCACCCAGAGAGGTTCCGTGACCGCCCAAGAATTTCGTAGCGGAGTGGACTACAATGTCGGCACCATGCTCCAATGGACGGATGAGATAAGGTGTGCCGAAAGTGTTGTCGACGATAAAGGGAATGCCATGCTTGTGGGCTACGGCAGCCACACCTTCAAGATCAAGCACATCGGAATTTGGGTTGCCGAAAGTCTCGGCATATATAACTTTTGTGTTGGGGTTGATAGCTGACTCAAGAGCCTCAAGGTCGTTGACATTGATAATGGTGTTTGTGATGCCCTGCGTAGCCAGCGTGTGAGTAATCAGGTTGTATGAACCGCCATAGAGGTTGTCGGCAGCGACGATGTGGTCGCCAGCCTGCACAATGTTCTGCAGCGCATAGGTGATGGCAGCAGCACCAGAAGCAACAGCAAGACCTGCCACCCCACCCTCAAGGGCTGCTACTCGATCCTCGAACACGCCCTGCGTTGAGTTGGTCAAGCGACCATAAATGTTACCTGCATCGCGAAGTCCGAAACGGTCGGCAGCATGCTGTGAGTTGTGGAACACATACGATGTGGTTTGATAGATGGGCACGGCGCGGGCATCGGTTGCGGGGTCAGCCTGTTCTTGGCCTACATGCAGTTGCAAAGTCTCAAAACGAAATTTTTTTGTACTCATAATCTTATAATATTTGATTGATTGGTTATTATGTCTCCTAAACGAATAATTGACGCTGCAAAGGTAATGAGTTTAGAAATTTCCACCAAATTTCTTGCAAAATACGGAAAATACCACTAAATTTGCGGCTGGAACAGAAAATATCTCCATCAAAAGTCTTTCTATGACCTCGAAACAGAATAAAATTCTAAATTATGGCTGAAATCTTAGACGAAACCGACCTGCAGATACTGAAAACGCTGCAAAAAAACGCGAAACTGACCACCAAAGAGCTGGCCGATGCCGTTCATCTGACCCCTACCCCAGTGTTTGAACGTCAGAAACGGTTGGAAAAGAAAGGGTATATTAAGAAGTACGTGGCTATTCTCGACCCAGAGAAGCTGAACCTTGGTTTGCAGGTGTATTGTAAGGTTAAACTCAAGCAGATCAACCACGAGATTGCTGATGCCTTTGTCCGTCGCATCCTACGCATTCCCGAGGTGACGGAGTGCTACAACACCTCAGGCGCATACGATTATTTATTAAAGGTACGCGCCCACGACATGAAACAATATCAGGAGTTTGTTCTCAACAAATTAGGAGAGATTGAGAGTCTTGCCTCCATAGAGAGTACCTTTGTGATGAGTGAGGTGAAACAGACCTACGGCATTAACATCTAATTAGTTTTTCAACATGTTCGTTATATCAAACATATTTGTTTAATTTTGCACCAGCTTCAAGATGCAGAATTAATCATACGATAAAAAGACAACAATTTATGCAGACTTACAATATGATTAAGAGACTTTTGGATTTCCTAAACGCTTCGCCAGTGAACTTCCTGGCAGCAAAGAACATCGCCACTTATTTGGAACAGGCTGGCTATCGTCGCTTTGACCCTCAGATGCCTATCGGAGAAGTCAAGGCAGGTGACAAACTGTATGTAACTAAGAACGACTCGTCGGTCTATGCGTTCCACATCGGGCTTAAGTCATTAGCCGAGGCAGGGTTCCGCATGATTTGCGCCCACTGCGATTCTCCCACCTTCCGCATCAAGCCAAATGCTGAGATGACATGCGAGGGGGGCATCGTGAAACTGAATACAGAAGTCTATGGTGGTCCTATCATGTCAACATGGTTTGACCGTCCACTGACAATAGCAGGACGCGTGATAGTCCGCAGTGAGGATGCACTCAGTCCCAGAACGCTGCTACTTCATGTCAAACGTCCGTTATTGCAAATCAGCAATCTTGCCATTCACTTTAACCGTCAAGTGAACGATGGCGTGAAGCTGAGCAAACAAAAGGATATGCTACCTATACTGGGTATTGTCACCAGCGAGATGGAACGTGGCAATCTGCTGATGAACATCATCTGCAAAGAACTGAACATACAGCAGAAGGAGATTCTTGACTTCGACCTCTATCTGGCCGATGCCACACCCGCCTGTACCTTCGGTGTACATGATGAGTTCTTGTCGTCAGGCCGTTTGGATGACCTTTCGATGTGCTTTGCAGGCTTAGAGGCAATGATAGCAACAGAAACCACAGACATAACCAAGGTGCTGGCCATTTTCGACAACGAAGAGACGGGTTCGCAGACCAAGCAAGGTGCTGGCAGTCCTTTCTTGTCGATGATGCTGAAGCGTATTGCTCTGGCTCAGAGCGGAACAGAGGAAGCATGGTATCAGGCCGTGGAACGTGCATTTATGATTTCGGCAGACAATGCCCATGCCTGGCATCCGAACTATAGCGAAAAGTATGACCCCACTAATCATCCTGTGCTTGGCAGAGGACCTGTCATCAAGTTCAATGCCGCTCAGAAGTATGCCAGCGATGCTGTTTCGGCTGCAGTCTTTGCAGAAATCTGTAGGGAGGCTGGCGTACCTTGTCAGCGTTTCGTCAACCATTCCGATGTGGCAGGCGGCAGCACCTTGGGAAACATTCTCGCATCGTCAATTCCACTGAGAGGTGTCGATATGGGTAATGCCATCCTCGCTATGCACAGCTGTCGTGAGACGGGCAGCACAGCCGACCATATCTATACGGTTAAGGCATTCACAAAATTTTTCGAATAGTTTTAAATTACTAATCCGTAACACGAGAGACATGTCGTACTAAATTCTTAAAAACTTCCAACGTTCCTAAATATTGTTAACAAGATATACTCGTATTAGCAGATATTTATTATCTTTCGTAAATTTTCAATAAAATGATAAGATATGGAATCAATCGTATTCTGGGGGTTTAACCTCGATGCATGGATTACTATTGCTACGGTGCTCACAATGTTCACCGTATTGTTATTAACAAAACTGCGTGCCGATTTGGTCTTCCTTGGAGCCATCTCCATACTCTTCGTCACAGGGGTGCTCAATGCCAAGGAGGCTTTCTCAGGTTTCAGTTCCACATCGGTAGTCATCATTGGCGTACTCTTTGTCGTAGTGGCTGGATTAACTCATACAGGTGTTCTCCAGTGGATAGTAAAACACCTGTTAGGACAACCTGACACCTACTCTAAGGCAATCATCCGACTGATGTTGCCAGTAGCTGCTCTCAGCTCGTTCCTCAGCAATACCACCGTTGTGGCACTGTTTGTTGGTATTGTGAAGATGTGGGCAAAGAAATTGGACGTATCACCATCAAAACTTCTCATTCCGCTGAGCTATGCTTCCGGCATGGGTGGTGTGTGCACTCTGATTGGTACACCGCCAAACCTGATTATCTCTGGGCTCTATGCCGATAAAACAGGGCAAGCCATGAATGTGCTGGCAACAACTATTCCTGGAGTGTTCTGTCTGTTCATTGGTATGCTCAGCATCATCGCTATGCGCAAACTTCTGCCTGATCGCAAGGCGCCAGAATCAGCTTTCGAGTCAACTAGCGATTACACCGTAGAGTTGCTTGTACCTTCTGACAATCCCTATATCGGACAGACCGTAGCCGAGGCAGGTCTTAAGGATGTCAGAGGCGGCAGTCTGATTGAGATTATTCACTTCGATGAGATGGTATTGCCTGCCCTTCCTGAAGAGCCAATCCTGGGTGGCGACCGCCTGATTTATTCAGGACAAATTGACGAGATTCTAGACCTGAAGGAAACTCACGGACTGGTGAGTGCTGATCACCACGTGTTCACGATGAATGAGATTGATAGAGACCGTCAGTTGCGCACAGCCTATGTTACTTTCGGTAGCAGTCTGATCAATAAAGCAATAGGTCACAGCACGTTTGAGAAAGACAACAATATGACGCTGGTGGCTGTGGCCCGTCGCGGAAAACGTATCGAAGAGTCACCGCGTGAGGTGATTCTCCAGGCAGGTGATACGCTACTCTTCGAGTGTCCTCCACGTATCAACATCCTTACCGACCATCTGTCGTCACAACTACATTTCTTTGACTCAGCCCAAATACCAAACATCGGTAAGAAGACATTCATCTCTGCCACCATTATGATTGCTATGGTGGTGCTCTCTGCACTCAATGTCATTCCCCTCCTTCAGTGTGCTTTCCTCGCTGCGATGGCTATGCTGCTATTTAAG
>JAEEGF010335322.1_pt1 | contig 14575 bp, 13 predicted proteins | sample 9134171 | NCBI WGS metagenome assembly JAEEGF01 (sample SAMN16246542, study PRJNA631951) | gut metagenome | biome: gut microbiome; feature: rumen; material: AP-attached | host: Bos | place: Iran: Karaj | collected 2018-10
TAGTATTAATTATTTAAATACAATGTATGAAATGAATTATATATTAGAAAAAATTAAAAATTGTGTTAAATTATTTCAATAAATTTTAAAATTCGAAAAAATTTAATAAAAATGTAACATAAATTTTTGACACTTTATCCCACCCCAAAATATAAGTAAAAATTATAGAGAAATAAATATGCAAATCAACAAACAATTAACATGAAAATGGCTTAATTACTAGTTTTTAAGAAGTAATTCAAAATTATTTTTAGAATAAATAAAAAACAAATATTAAAATCTTAATTAGAAGAAAGACTAATTAAGTAAACTATTACGCTAATAAATTATACTTCTTTTGCTATTTTTTTCTTAATTTTAAAAATATTTCTATTGATTTTTCCTTTTTTATAATATAAAATAAGAGTGAAGTGGTAAACAGTGGTAAACTGTGGAGGGAAGGTGAATCAAATGTTACTTGGTGAGTACAGACACAATGTAGATGTAAAAGGTAGAGTAAGTGTTCCATCAAAGTTTAGAGATGACTTAGGTCAAAGCTTTGTAGTAACTAAAGGACTAGATAACTGTCTATTTATGTACTCAAAAGCTGAGTGGGAAACATTTGAGGAAAAATTAAAACAACTACCTTTAACAAACGCAGATGCTAGAACATTTATCAGATTCTTTTTTGCTGGAGCTACAGAAGTTGAAGTAGATAAACAAGGAAGAATTAATATACCACAAGTATTAAGAGACTATGCTGGAATCAAAAAAGATGTTGTTATTGCAGGTGTTGCAACAAGAGCAGAAATATGGGACAGCGAGGCTTGGGATAAATATACTTCAAGTGAAGCTCTTAATGTATCAAATATTGCGTCTCAAATGTCTAATTTAGGCATTTAAGATATATGAAGACTAAGGATAAAATAAACCAATAAACAAAAGATAAAATCTCAGCTTATATTTACTGAGACAAAAAACAATAAACAAAAGATAAAAATAAAAAGAATAAACAAAAGATTAAATTTAATTAAATTATACAAAGGATAAACTATTTAATAAACAAAAGATTTTTTAAATTATTTAAACACAGATTTAGACGAGGTAAAAATGGAATTTAAACACAAATCAGTATTATTAGATGAATGTATCGAAAATCTCAAAATACGTAAAGATTGTGTATATGTAGACGGCACTCTTGGTGGTGGCGGTCATTCTTATCACATTCTTAAAGCATTGAACGGAACAGGAATGCTTATTGGTATAGATAGAGATACAGATGCGCTTCAAGCCGCATCAGAGAAGTTAAAAGAATTTTCAAACTTCAAAACAGTCCATGATAATCATGCAAATATTAAAAACATTCTAGAGAGTTTAGGATTATCTGGAGTAGATGGAATTCTGCTAGATTTAGGAGTTTCATCTTATCAATTAGATGAAGCAGATAGAGGCTTCAGCTATATGCATGATGCAAAATTAGATATGAGAATGAATCGTGAAGATGAAATCTCAGCATATGAAGTCGTAAATAACTATTCAGAGGAAAAGTTATTTAGAATTTTTGTGGACTATGGAGAGGAAAAATTTTCTAGAAGTATTGCAAGAAAAATATGCCAAAAAAGAGAGTCAGAGCCGATAGAAACAACTTTTGAGCTTGTAGACATTATTAAATCAGCAATGCCTTCTAAAGCATTAAATGAGAAACAACATCCTGCTAAACGTGTTTTCCAAGCTATAAGAATCGAAGTAAACCAAGAGCTTGAAAAACTAAAACAAGCAGTTGAAGATAGCATTTTATCTTTAAATGATGGAGGAAGACTATGTATTATTACATTCCATTCATTAGAAGATAAAATTGTTAAGCATGCCTATGAGGAAATGGAAGGAAGATGTACATGTCCTCCAAACTTTCCTGTATGTGTGTGCGGATATAAATCATACGGAAAAATAATTAATAAAAAACCTATAACATCAAGTGATGAGGAGTTGGAAGAAAACCCAAGAGCTAGAAGTGCGAAACTTCGTGTTTTTGAAAGAATTGTAAAATAATAATAATTGTAGTTTTTGACGTAGTAAAAATAGTAGTAATATAGCCATAAGAGGGAGGTGAAAGTATAGATGCCAGCCAGAAAAGTTAGTAATTCATATTATGACGGTTCTGCTGCAAGAAAAATATTACCACAAGAAGAAAAAAAGACTCAAAGAAAAAGAAAAGTAAATTCTGCAGCAAAAAGAAAAAATGCTCTTAAGAGACAACAAGAGCAAAAAAGAAAAAATGCTCAAATGGTTGCATTTATACTTAGCGGATTTATTATGGCCATAACTATAACTATTAGATTCAGCTTAATTAATGAAAAGAATCTACAAGTTCAAAAGTTAGTTGGTGACTTACAAACTATATCAAGTCAAGTAGCAACTAGTCAAATTGAAGTAGATCAAAACACAGATTTAAATACTATCGAAGCTTATGCAAAGCAACAATTAGGAATGCAAAAAGCAGATAGCAGCCAAACTGTATATATAGATACATCTGAATCAATAAACAAAGTACAAGTAAATCAAGAAACTACTTTTTGGGATAAAATAATTAGTTATATTAAAGGAATATTTTTATAAAATTTATGAATAACCAAGGCAAATTTTAAGTATTATGTAGTAGGACTTGAATTGTCTTGGTTATATTTTTTAAATAAAGGAGGTGAGTTTTGTGCCGTTTGTTTCAGTTAATACTAGAAGAAGAACATTAGTAATGCTAATATTATGTATGCTTGCAGTAGCAGTATTAATAGCAAGATTAGTATATATACAAATAATTAAAGCAGATTACTATTCACAAAGAGCATATACACAACAAACTAGAAGTAAACAAGTTGAAGCAAAACGTGGAACAATTTATGATACAACAGGCGAAAGAATACTTGCTCAAAGTATCTCTACAAATGTAATAAATGCAGTTCCAAACAATATACCTCAAGAAAAAAGAGATGAAGTTGCAACAAAACTTGCTGAAATTTTAGAAGATAACAAAGACGAAATACTTGCTAAACTTAACAAAAATGTAGCAAGTATAGTAATAGCATCAAAAGTAAATCAAGAAAAATCTAGTAAAGTATTAAAATATATAAGTGAATCTAAAATAGATGGAATAAGTGTAGATGAAGAAATGACTAGGGTTTATCCTTATGGAACTATGCTTTCACATGTAATAGGATTTGTTGGAAAAGATAGCCAAGGATTAGCCGGAGTTGAAGCATATTATGATGAAGAACTTGCCGGAATTCCAGGAAAAATAGTTGCTTCTTTTGATGTTGGAGGACGTGCAACTCCATACACACAAGAACAATATATAGCTGCAGAAGATGGTAAAGATATAGTTTTAACTATAGATTCATCAATTCAATCTATTGCAGAAAAGTATTTAGCAAAAACAATAGTAGAAAACATAGCTGAATATGGAAGCATAGTTATTATGAGACCTCAAACTGGTGAAGTTTTAGCTATGGCAAACTATCCAACTTTTGATCCAAATGATCCGTTTACACCAAACACTCAAGAATTAAAAGACGCATGGGATTCAATGAGTGCACAAGACAAAAGTGCAGCATTAAATCAAATGTGGAGAAACAAAGCAATATCAGATACACAAGAGCCAGGTTCTACATTTAAGTTAATTACATCAGTTGCTGCTCTAGAAGAAAATATAGTAAATTTAGATGATAAAGTTTTCTACTGTCAAGGTTATGTTCAAGTTGGAAAATGGGAAATCAAATGTTGGAGACATTATAATCCACACGGAGCAGAATCTCTTCGTGAAGGAATAATGAATTCATGTAACCCCGTATTTATGCAAGTATCAAGTAAAATGGGAATACCAGCATTTGTAAAATATATAAAAGCATTTAACTTAGACTCAAGAACAGGAATAGATTTACCAGGTGAAGCAACAGGTATTATGCATGACTCAAATAACATGACAGATGTAGACCTTGCAACTTCATCATTTGGTCAAACAATTCAAATAACAACATTACAAACTGCAGTAAACTATTGTGCAGTTGCAAATGGAGGATATTTAGTTCAACCATATATTGTTCGTGAAATAAAAAGTGGTGAAGGAAACTATGATGAACAAATAGAATCTAAAGTATTAAAACAAATAATGTCTGAATCTACAGCATCATCTTTAATGAGTGCGTTAGTAGATACAGTAAACTATGGTACAGCAAAATCTGGTAAAATATCAGATTATCAAATTGCAGGAAAAACAGCTACAGGTGAAAATGGAAGAGGAGATAATATGAAATACCTTGCAGGTTATGTAGGTATTGCTCCTGCATCAAATCCTGAAATAGTTGTAATGATGAATGTTTTTGATCCTAAAGGACCACTTGGAAATGGTGGTTCAACAGTCTGCGGACCAGTAGTAGGTTCAATTATAGATGAAGTCTTAAAATATATGGATGTTCAAACAGATTATACTGTTGAACAAGCGCAAAAAAATGTAATAGTAATACCAAATGTTGTTGGTATGACTTTTGCTCAAGCAAGAGAAACAGTAGGAGCTTCTGGATTTAGTATTAGCCCATCAGCAGATTTTGCAGACGATACTGTAATAACAAATCAAGTACCAAAATCTGGAGCAGCATTAGAGGCTGGTTCTATAGTAGCTGTATACAAAGAAGGCGATGAAGTTCAAAAAGTTGAAGTTCCAGACGTAAGAAGTTATGGATATATAGATGCAAAAGACATATTCAACGCAGCAGGACTTAATGTAAGAATTGAAGGAACAGGTTATGTTTTAACACAAGATGTAACACCTTTCGAACAAATAGATAAAGGTTCAATTGTAACCTTAAAATGTGTAGATGATATTAACGAATTACCATAGCGTTTTTCGTTGAAATATATAGCTTTTTATGATATAATAATTTACCAGAATGGAGGCTTATTATGCTTTTACAATATTTATTAGAAGATTTAACAAATGTTGAAATTAGTGGTGATACTAACCAAGAAATTAACAAGATAGAATATGACTCTAAAAAAATAGAAAAAGGTGATGTATTTGTTGCAATAAACGGATACAATGAAGACGGAAAAGAGTACATAGATGATGCAATAAAAAGAGGAGCTATTGCAATAGTCTATGATGGAGAAACAGAAAAAAGAGATAATGTAACATATATAAAAGTAGAAGATGCAAGAATTGCTTTAGCACAAATGGCAGCACAATACTATGGTCATCCTGCTCGTAAGCTAAAAATCATAGGTGTAACAGGAACTAAAGGAAAAACTACTACAACTTATATGATTAGAGATATAATGCTTGCTTCAGGAAAGAAAATAGGAATGATAGGAACAGTTTGCAATACATATGCAGATGTTAAAGAAGAAGCAATAAGAACATCTCCAGAATCTTTAGACCTTCAAGCATTACTTGCAAGAATGGTTGAAAAAGAGATGGAATATGTTGTAATGGAAGTATCTTCTCATGCACTAGCATTAAACAGAGTATATGGAATTAAGTTTATAGTTGGTGTATTTACAAATCTATCTGAAGAGCATTTAGATTTCCATGAAACAATGGATAATTATTTAAATGCAAAAGCAAAACTATTTGAAATGTCAGATTTTGCAATAGTAAATGGTGATGATATTTATGCACCAAGACTATTAAAAATGATACAAGGTAAAAAGGCAACATATGGATTAGACAATGCAGTAGATTTTACTGCAACAGATGTTAGAGTAAATCCTTCATATGTTGAATTTAAAATGTATGTAAATAAAATGGTAGAAACAATTAGAATTAATATACCAGGAAGATATACAGTATATAACGCACTAGCTGCAATTGGTGTAACAAGTTTATTTGGTGCTCAAATGGATGCAATTATAGGTAGTTTAGGAGCTTTAAGAGTTCCAGGAAGAAGTGAAGTTGTAGATATAAATAAGACATTCACTGTAATTGTAGATTATGCACATACACCATCAAGTTTAGAAGCAGTTATTACATCTGCAAAAAAATATACTAAAGGAAGAATAATAGTAGTATTTGGATGCGGTGGTAATAGAGATAAAGAAAAACGTGCTAAAATGGGTGAAATTGCAGGTCGTTTAGCAGACTTCACTGTAATTACAACAGATAATCCAAGAGATGAAAAACCTGCTGAAATAATTGCAGATATTGAACTTGGAATGAAACAGACAAGAGGACTATACAAAGCAATAGAAAACAGACGCCAAGCTATAAAATTTGCTATGAGAATAGCTTGGAAAAGTGATGTAATTATCATTGCTGGTAAAGGTCATGAAAAATATCAAGAAATAGAAAATGGAAAAAGATTATTCTTTGATGATAAAGAAATAGTTAAGAAAATTGCAGAGGAAATGCCAGATAAAAATATACAATAAACGGGGAGATAAAAAATGAATATACAAACCACATTATTATTTGTGTCATTTGTAGCAACAGTAATATTAGGACTTATTGTTGTTCCAATACTTAAAAAGAAAAAAATAGGTCAAGTAGTTAGAGAAGAAGGACCTAAATCACATTTACAAAAAAATGGAACTCCAATTATGGGTGGAGTTGTAATGCTAGTTGTAATTAATGCTATACTTGCATTCTTTGTTAAAGACAATCCAATACTTGTACTACCAATGGTTGCAACTTTAGGATTTGGACTTATAGGATTTTTAGATGATTTCAAGAAACTATATTTACAAGATCCAGAAGGAATGTCACCAAAGGCTAAAATGCTTGGACTATTTGTAGTTACAATAGCACTTTTAGTACTATATTTAGTAGTATTCAAATTAGGTACAACAACAATAATACCATTAATAAACCAACCAATAACTCTAGCATTACCAGTATTTATACTATTTATTGCATTCATTCTTTTAGGAACTACAAATGCAGTAAATCTTACAGATGGTCTAGATGGTTTAGCAACAGGAGTAGTAGCAATTATAATGACATTCTTTACACTAGTTGCACTAAAACAACAAAATTATGAGATGGTTGTATTTGCATCAACAGTTGCAGGCTCTTGCCTAGGATTCTTAATATTTAATATGCATCCTGCAAAAGTATTTATGGGAGATACAGGATCTCTAGCACTTGGTGGTGCAGTAGCTATTTGTGCTATTTGCTTAAAAATGCCACTAATACTTGCACTTGTTGCACTAGTATGTATAGTAGATACAATTTCTGTAATGCTACAAGTTGTATATTTTAAAATATCAAAAGGAAAGAGACTATTTAAAATGGCTCCTTTCCATCATCACTTAGAATTAAGTGGATATAAAGAAACAACAGTTGTACTTATATTCTGGTTAATAACATTAATCTGTTGTATAATTGGATATTTTATAGTTTAGTAAAAAATTAAATTTAAATATATAGAGGTTATGAATGAAAAAAATAGAGGTTAAGAAAGCGGGTCTAGGAAATATGGACTTTGGGATGTTTGCCTTAACTATAGCACTTTTATGTATTGGCTTAGTAATGGTGGCATCAGCAAGTTCTTATCATGCACTATACTATTATGGTGATAGTAATTATCTATTTATTAGACAATTAGTATTTGGTGTAATAGGTACAGTAGCCATGATTATTATTTCTAAAATAGATTATAGAAAATATAAAAGATGGAGTTATATAGGTTTTGCATTTGCAGCATTGTTACTACTACTAGTACTAACACCACTAGGTAGAACAGCAAATGGTGCAAAAAGATGGTTAGGATTTGGAATTTTAAGATTCCAACCATCAGAAATAATGAAACCAATGCTTGTACTTGCAATAGCTACATATTTATCTAGAAATACTAAAAAAATAAAGGATATAAAAGGATATATTGTTCCATTAATTATGCTACTTATAGTTGGATTACTTATGTATTTTCAAAAGCATATGAGTGGACTATTAGTTCTTGGAGTTGCAGCACTATCAGTAATATTTACCAGTGGAATAAAGCTCAACTTTAAAACTATAATAGCTATTGTATTAATTGTTGCACTAGCAGCAACAGCTTTCATAACCGCAGATAAATTTAGATTACAAAGAATTTTTTCATTCATGAATCCAGAACAAGACATACTAGATGGTAACTGGCAACCTGCTCAAAGTTTATACGCAATAGGATCTGGTGGACTATTTGGTATGGGGCTTGGTCAAAGTAGAGAAAAATATTTGTGGCTCCCAGAAGCCCAGAACGACTTCATATTCTCAATTCTTGCAGAGGAATTAGGATTTGTAGGAGCCGTATCAGTAGTATTGTTATTTACTTTATTCATATTTAGAGGATATAGAATTGCAATGACTTGTAAAGATTTCTATGGCTCAATGATAGCAGCTGGTATTACAAGTATTTTTGCATTGCAGTTCATAATAAATATAGCAGTTGTTACATGTACGATACCTGTAACTGGTATGCCACTTCCATTCTTTAGTTATGGTGGTACATCATTATTTATCAACTTATGTTCAATGGGAATCGTACTAAATATTTCTAAAAATTGTAACAAGGTTGCAGATACAAGAGAGGAGTAATACTATGAAAGTACTTTTTGCATGTGCAGGTACAGGAGGACACATTAATCCCGCGATTGCTATGGCAAATATTGTAGTAAAAAATGAACCAGATAGCCAAATACTTTTTGTAGGAACTGAAACTGGTCTAGAAAACAAATTAGTAGCAAACGCAGGATATGAAATAAGACATATAAGAACAGGTAAAATAATAAGAGAATTAACTCTTAAAAACTTTGCACAACTTATTCATGCATATCAAGGAATAGGAGATGCAAAAAGACTACTTAAAGAGTTCAAACCAGATATTGTGATAGGAACAGGTGGATATATTTGTGGCCCTGTAATGAAAGCAGCTACAAAACTTAAAATTCCATACTTCTTACACGAATCAAATGCATTCCCAGGTGTGTCTGTAAAACTTCTTGCAAAAAATGCAAAAGCTGTTATGGTAGGATTTGAAGATGCAAAACAAAGATTAAATCCTAAAGCAAATGTGGTATACACTGGAACACCTGCTAAATTTAGTGAAGAAGATATTAAAAAGTTAGATAAAGCAGAATGCCTAAAAGAATTAGGTTTAGAAAATATAAACAAGAAAATAGTATTAGTTACTTGCGGAAGTCAAGGAGCTAAAAGAATAAATGAAGTACTTCTAGATATGGTTAAAAAATATCAAGATGATAAAGTATACTATATACTAGTTACTGGAGACAAAAACTATGATGAAGTACTTGAAATAAAGAAAAATATAGAAAATGAAATTGGAAAAAGTCTAGATGAATATATTAAACTAGAAAAGTTCATATTTAATATGGATAAGATGTATAAAGTTGCAGACTTTTGTATAACTCGTGCCGGAGCTATGACTATTAGTGAGTTAAGCTTAGCACATAAGCCATCTATTTTAATTCCGCTTCCAACTGCAGCAGAAAATCATCAATTCTTCAATGCAAAAGTATTAGAAGATGTAAATGCTGCAATACTAATTGAACAAAAGGATTTAACAATAGATAGTTTAAATGATGCAGTATCAAAAATAATTGAAGGAGAAAACGTAGAACTTATGGGAGAAAATGCATCAAAAGTGATTGTAAAAGATGTAGAGGAAAATATATATAACTGTATTAAGAAGTAGGTGATATGTGTGAAAAGTAGTGGGACAGGCAAGACTAAAAAAGTAACAAATAAAAAAACTACTAAAAAAGTTAGTACTAGTCCTTCTAGTTCTAACACAAAAAAGAAAACTCAAGTAAAGCCAAAGGTAAAACCTAGCAAAAAAGTACAAACAGCAAAGAAGGTAGTTAAACAACCTCAAAAGCAAGTTAAGAAAAAACAAGTTGTACGTACAAATAATCACAGTGGAAAAAACAACGTAAGATTAAAACCAACAGATGATATGGAGTATGTTCCATTTTTAGATGGTGAAAATAAAATCGAGCAAGTAAAAATAAACTCATTAATGATGGTTGCACCAGACGATGATGTTGAAGATTTAGATGATTCAAAACCAAAGAAAAAAATAAATTCAATAGCAATTATTAAAGCATTTTTCTTTATTGGAATACTAATTGGTCTTGGATATATACTATTTACAAATGAGACTTTTAATCTTGAAAGTATCAGTGTAAAAGGTAATGAAAAATATACAGAACAAGACATAATAGGAAAAATAGATTTAAAAGTTGGAGAAAATGTATTCAAGCAATTAATATTATCAGATAGATATGCAATAGACCTTGCATATGTATCAAAGGTTAGCTATGGATATGTATTTCCAAACTCTATTGTAGTTAAAGTAAAAGAAAGATATCCAGCATATATTGCAAAAGATAAAACTACAGGAAAGTATTACAAACTAGATAATGAAGGATATTTACTTGAAGAATGTGATTTATCTCTAAAAAAAGAAGAACTAATAGTTGAAGGCTTTGATTTTGGACAAACACCTGAGCTTGGTAAAAAAATAGATGAATCATATGTAAAGAAAATAGAAACATATAACAAAATAAAAGCATTACTAAAAGAATATGGAATTCAAGGAGAGGTAACTAACGTAAAATTCAATGCTTCCTTGACAATAGTGACATTGGATGGTAAACTTAAAATAACTTTTGCAAACGATTCAAACCTAGAATATAAAGTATCGTTCTTAAAAAGTATAATTAAAAATAATGGAGGAGAAGTAGAAGGATCTATAGACATGAGTGTAGAAAATCCTGTCTACTCAAAATATAATTAAGGAGTTGAAAAACTTGGAAGAAGAAGTAAAAAAAGAGAAAAAGACAAACAAGTTTAAAGCATTTTTAATAAAGAATTCAATACCTGCATATATTGCAATTGGTATATCTGCGTTCTTACTTGCCAGTATGATTTCTGCTCAAGTAACAACAATGAGTAAATCTGAAGAAGTACTAAAAGGTATAAGACAAGATGAACTTGCAGACACACTTGTAAGCCTTCAAAGAGATTATGATGAATTAAAAGAAAAATATAACGAATCACAAGAAATTGTTGAAGAATATCAAACAAGTTCTGCAACAAATAATACTCTAATTGGTTCTATGAAAAGTCAGATAGATACATTAAGTCTACTTGCAGGAACTACAGATGTAAAAGGTGAGGGAATAATTATTACACTATACGATGGAACTAGTTCAAACTCACTTGTACATGATAGTGATGTACTTACTGTAATTAACGAATTAAGAGTTGCAGGAGCAGAAGCAATAAGTGTAAATGAACAAAGAATTATTACTACATCTGCAGTAAGATGTGTAGGTTCAGTAATTCAAGTAAATTACCAAAAAGTTGCAGCACCTTTTGAAATAAAAGCAATAGGAAATGCACAATACCTAGAAAGTGCAATGACTATTAAAAATGGTGTAGTAGACGTATTAAATGGATATGGAATAAAAGTAACTCTTTCAAGAGAAAGTAATATAGAAATACCAAAGTATGATGGTGCATTATCATTCAACTTTGCAAAACAAGGAGAGTAGATTATGATATTAGGAATTATAATAGTTGCATTATTTGTATTATGTGGTATTCTTGCAGGGCAACACATAATAATACCATATAGCAGTTATCAATATGTTGCCGTTGCCATTCTTGCATGTTTAGACTCTGTATTTGGAGCATTAGCCGCAAGTACTGGCAAAAAATTCAATATGAAAATATTTTTATCTGGATTTTTCTTTAATGCTATATTTGCAATGTTTTTAGTTTACTTAGGTCAACTATTAAATGTTGAAATATATCTAGCAGCAGTAATTGTATTTGGAGGAAGAATCTTAAATAACTTCTCAATAATCCGTAGAGATATTATGGATAAAGCGCAAGCTCAAAGAAGAAAAATAAGAAAGCAAAATATTGCTACCAACAAAACAATTAAGACTGATCTAGAAGCAGAACAGGAAGAAATAGATAATGATATTTTATAGATTATAAAGGAGGGTTATATTATGCCAAAAGCAAAAGAGATTAGAGCTAAAGCTAGAGAAGCTATGGCTGGTAAATGGGGAAGATTCGTAGGAATGAACCTATTATATCTTGTAGTTTTAATGGTTATTGGATTAATCACAGCTGCTCCATTACTAGGATCAGTAGGAGGATTAGTAGATTTAGCTACTAAAGCAATGGCTGGAAAAACTGTTACAGAAAAAATGGTTACAGATGTACTAGCAAGCTTTATTGGAACTTCTGCATTATCTTCATTACTTTCAATAGCAGCTATGCTAATTGAAGTACCACTTGCATATGCTTTAATTGAAAACATTATGAAAGCTAAAAGAGATAACGAAACTACAGCTACATATTTCTTAGGAAGAGTATTCCCAAGTTTTGGAAGAGCATGGAAAGTTACACTATGGCAATTTGTTAAATTAATTGTTCCAACTATATTATATATGGTAGGAATAATGGTTGCAGCTTTAGTAATGGGACTATTAAGTGGACTTGGAGATGCAGGTGCAGTTAGTGGTGGACTAGTATACTTTGTTGCAATGGTAGCAATTATTATCTGGTACATTGGAAAAGTATTAAATCTTTCTCTATCTGAATATGTTGCTATAGACAATCCAGAAATCACAGCTAAAGAAGCTGTAGAAAAATCTATAGAACTTATGCCTGGATATAGATGGAAATTAATATGCTTAGGTCTATCATTCATTGGTTGGGCAATTCTTTGCTGCTTCACATTTGGAATAGGAAACTTATTCTTAACTCCATACATGGCAGTAGCAGATGTTGTATTCTATGAAGAAGTTCTAAAAGCTCATGGACAAACTACAGAAAAAGAACCTGTAGCTGAAACTCCAGTAGCTGAACCAGTTGTTGAAACTCCAGTTGCTGAAGAACCAGTTGTTGAAGAACAACCAACTCAAGAATAATAATTGAGATAAAAAATACGCCTTTTAGGCGTATTTTTTTATCTCCCAATAAACATTAAAACTATAATATAACCATATACATTACTTGGCTCAATACCAATACCTATGTAGTTATATGCATTAGATAATATATTTTGTTTGTGCGCATCTGAATTTAAAAATGAATCAATAGCTGCGTCTATATTGCTATTACCTGCTATATTTTCGCCAGCATTAACATATCTAACACCTGCGTTTTGCATCATTTCAAATGGTGTTCCATAAGTTGGAGAGTTGTGTGAAAAGTAATTGTTTTCTACCATATCTTTAGCTTTAGTATTTGCAACACTATCTAGTAATGAATCAATAGAAAGTAGTGGTAATCCGTTTTCGCTTCTAATAGCGTTTATTCTTTCTAAAATATAATTTTCATCTACAATAGGTTTTGTATCATTTGGTATAGAATCTGTTTTTTTATTACTATCATTTGTATTAGTATTATCATAAAAATCTACTAAATCATCTCTAACCATACCCACAGTGTTATTTTCTGTTACTACAAGATAGAAGTTTTCAATCTTTCCTTGAACAAGTAGCTTTTCTCCTATAGGTAAAGTAGTAATACGTCTAAAACTAGTAGAAGGTCCACCTCTTAAAATTACATTTTCTGTATTTGTTATAACATAGAAAGGAGAATAGTCTGTGTAAACTAATCCTTGAGTTTTTTCTCCTGTTATATCCACATAATCTTTAGATACTAAACCAACTTCGTTACTTTCTAGTTGAACAATGTAGAAGTTGTCTATTGTTCCAACAAGTTTTAAAGGAGTGTTTTCATTTAGAGTTTTTATATATGAAGAATAATCTGTAGTAGGACTGCTTCTAAAATTTACATTTGCAGTAGTTTTTGCATATTCTGGAGCAAAGTGTGTAATAGTTGCAGCAAAAATAGTAGAAAAAGCTATAAGTAATAGCACTGTAGTAATAATAATTATTTTTAGTTTTCTAATAGACAAAGTTTATCACCTCAAATATATTATTGGCAAAAATTAACAGTATATTATTGTTTTTGCATAAAACTGGAAAAAACAATAAAAAATAATTTATGAGGTGAAATTATGCAAAAAGGAATCTGGCAAAATAAAAATTCAAACAATAAAATTTATCCGTATTTAAATAAAGATATAGATTGTGATGTAATAGTAGTAGGCGGTGGAATAAGTGGAGCAATAACTAGTTTCTTTTTAGCTAAAGAAGGTTTTAATGTAGTAGTTATAGAGAAAAATATAATAGGATATAAAAATACAAATATATCTACAGCATCCATAACAGATTTTATAGATGAGTTATATTTAAAAAGAGAAAAAGATAAAAATACAATTAGTAGGTTAAATAAAAGAGCAAATGCACTACTAGATGAAATATTAGTAGATATTGGAGATAATAATTATTTAAAAAGAATAAATCATAATATAATTAGTACAAAAATGTTTCAAAAAGGACTTTTTAAAGCAGAACTTGAAGAAAGAGAAAAAATAGGAGAAGAAGTAAATATCCTACAAAAAGGAAATGGAATAGTAATAGATAACTTAGCTCGTACAATTAATCCATATGATCTTACTTGTGATATTTTTAGTTACTTGTCTAATTTTCCTAATGTACGTATATATGAAAATACAAATTT
>JAEEGF011716998.1_pt1 | contig 14574 bp, 9 predicted proteins | sample 9134171 | NCBI WGS metagenome assembly JAEEGF01 (sample SAMN16246542, study PRJNA631951) | gut metagenome | biome: gut microbiome; feature: rumen; material: AP-attached | host: Bos | place: Iran: Karaj | collected 2018-10
AAGATATAAAAAAATCAGATACTGTCGAAAATCAACGGCAGAATATCATCAACTTTTTCAAATTTCCACACTTTTTTACCGCCGACCATAATAACCGACATAGGCTTTCCCGACTTGGCCTGATACTGTGCCATAACCTGGCGGCAAGCCCCGCAAGGCGTAGCCGGCTCATCGGTAATATGCCCGTACACACCGCCCGCCAGGGCAATGCTGAGCATATCTTTATCGGGATACTTGGCGCCGGCCGCAAACATCGCGGTACGCTCGGCACAAAGGCCCGAAGGAAATGCCGCATTCTCCTGGTTGGCTCCACGGACTATCTGGCCGTTGCTCAAGCGCACCGCGGCGCCCACATTGAAGTGGGAGTAGGGGGCATATGACCCCCTCATCCCCTCAATGGCTGCCTGAGCAAGTTCACGGTCTTCGGCGTTAAGCTCTTCGATGGAAGCAAACTCCTGAAATTCAATACTTATCTGCTGGTTCTTCATTACTGATTATGTGAATTGCTGTTTAAGCTGCTCAATTTTGGCGTCTGCATCTTCACCCTTGGCACCGAAGTAGAACTTGATCTTGGGCTCGGTGCCTGATGGCCTCACCGATACCACGTCTCCGGCCTCGTCGAAGAACTGAAGCACGTTGGATGAAGGCTGCCCTGTCTTTTCGGGCTCCAGATAGTCCACCACTCGGGTAACCGCCGATCCGCAAAGCTCTGCGGGAGGATTGCTCCTCATTCCGGCCATGATGGCCTGAATCTCCTGTGCGCCGCTGATACCTTTGCGCACAAGGCTCACAAGACCTTCTTTGCGGTATCCGAACTCCTTGTAAATGTGCTGCATAAGCTGGTATAGAGTCATGCCTTTGGATGCTGCCCAAGCGGCGCATTCGGCAATCATCATACAGGTCACGGGAGCGTCTTTGTCGCGAACGAATTCGCCCACGTTGAAGCCGTAGCTCTCCTCGCCTCCGCAGATGAATTCCCATCCCTCTGCCTCTTTGCGCTTTATCACGGCGGCAATGTACTTGAAGCCGGTGAGCACGTTGTAAACGGGAACTCCGAAGCTCTTGCAGATGTCGGTGATAAGTTCGGTGGTAACGATGGTCTTGACTACATATTTCTTGCCGTCCAGCTTGCCCAGTTCCTTCCAGCGGGTGAGGATGTAATAAGTAAGCATTGAGGCGGTCTGGTTGCCGTTGAACAGCACTATCTTGCCCTGCTCGTCACGAACTGCTATACCCACGCGGTCGGCGTCGGGGTCGGTTCCGATCACGAGGTCGGCGCCGGTCTGCTCGGCCTTCTCGATGGCGAGTTTAAGAGCGGCGGGCTCCTCGGGGTTGGGCGAAATGACGGTGGGGAAGTTGCCGTCTGAAATGTCCTGCTCGGGCACGTGGATTATGTTTTTGAAGCCGCTGCGCTGCAGAATTTCGGGCACCAGGCGTACACCGCAGCCGTGCAGGGGAGTATAGACAATTTTAAGATCGGAGTGCTTCTCGCATGCCTCGGGGCTCAGCCTGAGCGAGAGAAGGTCCTTAAGATACAGTTCATCCACTTCGGCTCCCATGGCTTCAATCTCGCCGCATCGCAGGTCGGAGGTGAACTTGACCTGGGAAGGGTCTGTGATTTTGGCAACTTCTTCAACTATGGCCTTGTCGACCGGAGAAGTGACCTGGCCGCCATCGGACCATGATACTTTGTAGCCGTTGTACTCTTTGGGGTTGTGGGAAGCGGTGATCATGATTCCGGCCACGGCTCCCTTGAGGCGCACTGCGTAGCTCATTTCGGGAGTGGGGCGGATGTTGTCGAATATGAAAACGTGGATGCCGTTGGCAGACAGGACTTCGGCGGCAATCTTAGCAAAATCTTTACTTGACAGGCGGGAGTCGTAAGAAATCACGACCTTCAGGTCATCTCCGCTGCAGTTCTTAAGAATGTAGTTCGCAAGTCCCTGGGTGGCCATTCCCACCGTGTACTTGTTCATTCGGTTGGTGCCCACGCCCATGATGCCGCGCAGGCCGCCGGTGCCGAATTCCAGGTTCTTGTAGAAAGCGTCTTCAAGTGCCGCGGGATCTTCGTTGCGGAGCTTGAGGATTTGCATTTTGGTGGCCTGGTCGAAGTCGCCGTCCAGCCAGCTTTGTACTTTGGCTTCAAATTCTTTCATATTTCGTAACAAGTTTCATTTTTGGTTTCGAATACGCGGCCCGGATATTTTTCGATGATGCTCCGGTTGTGGGTTATCATTACTATTGCAGTGCCCCTCTCCTTGTTGATCTGGAGAAGCAGGCGGAGAATCCCGTCGGCGGTTTCGGCGTCGAGGTTGCCGGTGGGCTCGTCTGCAATGATGACTTCGGGTTCGTTGAGGATGGCGCGGGCAATGGCAACTCTCTGCTGCTCTCCGCCCGAAAGCTGATGGGGCATCTTGTGTGCCTTGGTCTGCATGCCCACCGCTTCAAGTGCCTCTGCGATACGCTTGTCCATGGCCTCCCGGTCTTTCCAGCCGGTCGATTTGAGAACAAAGTCCAGATTGGCTTCAACGCTGCGGTCCATCAGCAGCTGGAAGTCTTGGAACACCACTCCGAGGCGCCTTCGCAGCATGGGTATGTCTTTGCTGCGCAGCTTGGTAAGATCGAATCCGCACACCTCTCCGCTGCCCTTTTCGAGGGGATTCTCGGCTATCATGGTGCGTATGATGGATGTCTTTCCGGTACCGACCTTTCCCACGATATAGACCAGATCGCCCTCGTTGACTGCCATGTTCAGTCCGTATACGACGATACTCTCGCCGCTTGTGATGTCCGCATCTTTAAAAATTATGACATTTTTCATAAAAAAACTGCCCTTAGATTCTGCAAATATAACTTAAATTGAGTAAATTTGTAAGTTAAAAAAGTAATTTTATGCGAGTGAGACTAATTCTGGCCGCCGTGCTGCTGTCCGCAGCAGTTTATGCGGCGCCTGACGAGCGTACTGAAATCTACCGGCAAGCCGTTAATTTGTACGAACACGGTATGTACGAAAGGGCGGCGAACCTGCTGGATAAAATTCAGGGAGACCCTATGAGCGACGGTTATGCCGTGCTTTGCGCCATCAAAATGCAGAGCGAAGGCTTCGAAGACCGGCTCCACGAGTATGAGCGCACTTGGCGCAGGTCTTCCATCTCCAACCAGATCGACTATGAGTACGCCCTGGTGTTGTTCGACCGCGGCCGCTACGACGAGGCGTCGAAGCGCTTCGCCGAGGTTGAAAGACGATATCTGAACGAGAAGTATTACCCCGAGCTTGCTTTCAAGACGGGCTATGCCGACTTTATCCGCGGCAATTATGCCAAGGCGCGTCCCCAGTTCATGGAGGTGGAGGCTCTGCCTATGTCGGATTTCAAGGCTCCGGCGCGTTATGCCCTGGGTTACATGGCATATTGCGAAAAAGATTTCCCCGAGGCTCAGAAATGGCTTGAACTTTCTGTGACCGACCCGCGCTTCGAGGCGCTTTCGTCGTTCTATCTGGTCGACTGCCGGTTCATGCAGAAAGATTACGACTATGTAATCACCAAGGGCGTTCCCCTGTACAAAGAGGAGCCCGGCGTACGCAAGGCCCACCTGGCGCGTATCATCTCAGAGTCGTATCTTGTTAAAGGCGACAAGGCCAAGGCCAAGGAATACTATGCCGCCACGTCCAAAGACAATATGTCCCGTTCCGACTTTTTCTACGCCGGATCGGTTCTGTATGCCGTGGATGATTTCAAGGGCGCCATCGCCAATTACGAGAAAATGTCCGACCGTGCCGACTCTCTTGGCCAGATAGCCAACTACCAGCTGGCCAACGCATATATGAAGACCGGCAACAATGTGGCCGCAATGAATGCTTTCAAGGCCGCTTCGGAGCAGAAGTGGAACCAGGCCATGCAGGAAGACGCTATGTTCAATTACGCCAAGCTCTCATTCGACCTCAATAAAGACACTGCTCCTTTCTCGGCATACATCGACCGGTACAACACCTCCAAGAGGGGAAATGAGATCTATGGCTACATGGCTCTCGTGTCGTTGTACAACCGTGACTACGCGGCTGCCGTGGAGGCATACGACAAGATTGACGAGCTTGACGCCGCCCAGCAGAGCAACTATGTCAAGGCGTATTATCTGCGCGGCGAGCAACTTATGTCCAGCGGCGCTTATACCGATGCCGCAGCGTGCATGAGGGCTGCCGCATATTATCTTCCCAAGCAGGATCCTCTCGGCCAGCTTGCACGTTACTGGCAGGCCGAGGCCAACTACCGCAGCGAAAACTACGACGAGGCCGCCAGGCTCTTCGCCGACTTGTACAATATCTCCGCCCTGGACGGTATGGAAGAGGGAGAGATTCTGCCGTACAATGTTGCGTTCTCGCATTTCAAGGCCGGAGACTATGCTTCAGCGTCCCGCTGGTTTGATATTTATCTTTCCGAAGGAGGCAAGACCTGCCGCAAAGATGCCCTTGTGAGGCGCGGCGACTGCGATTTTGCCGTCCGCAACTATCAGGGCGCCATCGAATCTTACCGTACCGCCACCAAGGAGATCGGGGTTAAGGACGACCTCTATCCTTACTGCCAGCTTGCTATGGCATACGGTCTTTCGGGCGACAAGAACGCCAAGGCCGACGTGCTCGGCGCCGTGCTCAAGTCCGCCCCCGGCACCCCTATGTATGAGGAGGGCCTGTACGAGCTTGGACGCGCCAACATGGACATATCTGACAACCGCAAGGCCCTGGAGGCATTTACCATCCTGAAAGACTCCACCAACGACCGTGAGACCCAGGCCAAGGCCCTTATCGGTATGGGTATGGTTTACCGCAACATCACCGATTACGACAGGGCTCTGGCCAGCTACAAGGAGGTCGTAAAGCTCCTTCCCGGCTCTCAGTACTCCGACGATGCTCTGTTCGCCATAGAGTCTATCTATCAGGCCCGCCAGCAGCCGGAGAAATATCTTGAGTATATCGAGCAAAACGGCCTGGCCGCGGGCAAGTCCGACTCCGACAAGGAAGAGTTGTACTTCAATACCGCCGAGCAGGTGTTCCTGTCGGGCAATTATGTGCAGGCTGCTTCTTCGCTCCAAAAGTACATCGACACTTATCCCAACGGTGTCCACCTCACCAACGCCCTCTTCTATCTTGCCGAGTCGTATTCGGCCCTGGGTAACAAAGAGAAGGCGTGCGAGTATTACTCACGTGTGGCCGACAGCGGCAGCGGCAGTTCCTTCGTGGAGGCTTCGCTCCTGCACCTGGCAGAACTGTCCTACAGCCTTGAGCGCTACAGCCAGGCCTACGTTGCCTATTCCAAGCTGCGCCGTGAGGGCAAGATGGAAGAGAACCGCAAGGAGGCTCTCTACGGAATGATGCGCTCGGCCTACAAGGCCCACGACTATGACGCTGCGGCTTCCGCTGCAAGCGAAGTGAGTGCTTCTTCCGGCACCAGCGCCGCCCTCAAGAGGGAAGCCGACTACATCAAGGCCAAGTCTTATATGGCCACCAGCCGCAGGGACGAGGCCCTTGCCCTGTTCCGCTCCCTGTCTTCGCAGCCCGCCACCGCCGAAGGCGCGGAGGCACGCTACATCATCATCCAGGATGCATTCGACAGGGCCGACTATGATGCCGTACAGAAGGCGGTATTCGACTTCTCCGATAAGTCGGGAGGCCAGAACTACTGGCTTGCCCGTGCTTACCTGACCCTGGCCGATACCTTTGTGCAGATCGGCAAAACCGAGCAGGCAAAGGCCACCCTTGAGAGTATCCGTGACGGCTATACGCCCGAGCGTCCGGACGATGATATCCAGGATCTGGTGCAGTCGAGGCTTTACAAACTAAACAACTAATGGGAGTATGAAAAAACACATTATAATTCTTGCCGCAGTGCTGCTTCCCCTGGGCCTCGGAGGCCAGAACCTTAATCCCGAGGTACAGGTGACGAACGAGTATCAGACCCGTATGGGGGATGCTTCCAAGCAGGGACCCGCAATGCGGATTCCTGATTCGCTGCTGCGTTTCGATTATCATTTCGATTATTCGGTGTTCGACTCTCCGTACAAAGGAGCCTATGAATTCTCGCCCTATTCTGTGACCATCACCCCCGATCCCAGGCCATATGACGGCCACAAGCTTTATCTGCGCGGCGGAGCAGGCTACACCTTCCGTCCCGAACTCGACGTGGTCTGGGCGGCTCTCGACCGTAAGCGCAGTGCCGTCAACGTCTTCGCCTCTGGCAAGGGCTTCTGGGGGAATTATCGCCGTATCGTCCCCGATTCGTTTGAGCTCATGAAGGACACGTTCGACAAAGGCTGGGACTTTGCTACCGCAGTGGGAGTTGACGCCCGTTTCAATATCAACAAATTCGTCATCCGCGCCGAGGGCGGCTATGACGGCATTTACACGGGTCATGAGATTTATCGCCGTGACAATTGTCACGCGCCTTATATCTCCGCCCGTGTGGATTACGGCAGGCCCGACTCCTTCTCCCTGTCTTTGGGAGGCCAGTACCGCTATGTGTACGACTGGCTTAACGGCAAAGATCCGGTGAATGACCATGAGATTAAGCTGGACGGTAACATCACTCCTTTTGTGTCCAATGAGTATAACCTGATGACCGATTTTACCTTCCTCTACACATCGTTCTACTCGGCGTTCGAGCTCCATCCTCACGCCCTGTTCCGTCTGTGGAAGGTCAATTTCGACGCCGGTGCGCGCTTAGGCTGGTTCACCGGCCAGGTGACCGCACATCCTGCCATCAATGCTTCCGTGCATCTGTTCAAAGATTATCTCGACATTTACGCAGGAGCTGAAGGCCGTGACCATATGATGACATACTGGGACTACAAGAACAGGGCGCACCGCTACTACGTCCATTATGGCAGCCCCCGTCCCGTGCGTGAAATCGCCGACCTGTTCCTGGGCCTCAGGGGACACGCCGACTTCGGTCTTCAGTATGACCTTAAAGGCGGTTACCGCTTCATGAAGGACGCTCCGTTCTGGGCAGTGTCGGCCACCGGTTTGGAGGCCCTCTATTTCCAGGATTGCAATATCCTTCACGCCGACCTCATGCTCTCGTGGGCTTCCGAGAGCTTCAACCTTGACGGCGGTATCCATTATACCAACATACCTGCCGGTATCGACGAAGGCGTATTCGCACCTGCCGCCGTCACCGGAGGCATCAAGGCTACTTACAACTGGAACAAGCGTATTTACGCCGGTCTTTCCGTGGACATGAGCTCTGCCCGTAAGGCCACGGTGGGCATCACCCATCCCAAGATCCCTGGGTTCGTCAACCTGGGCATCTCCGGCGAGTACAAGCTTAACCGTAAAGTCAGCCTGTGGCTCGAGGGTGACAACCTGCTGAACCACGATATACGTATCAGCCCTCTTATCAGTGAGTGCGGCCCGTCCGTCATCGTGGGCGCAAGTTTGACGTTGTAGTATTTGAATTAATTTGTGAGTTATAATAAGTTATGATTGATCAGGAAGAGATGAAGCAGGCGGAAGAACAGTATTCCGCAAATAGTATTCAGGTCCTTGAAGGCCTCGAGGCGGTGCGTAAGCGCCCGTCCATGTATATAGGCGACATAGCCGAACGCGGTCTCCATCATCTTGTCTACGAAGTGGTGGACAACAGTATCGACGAGGCCATGGGAGGCTTCTGCGATACAATTGACGTACGTATCCTTGAAGGTGATTCGATCAGGGTGCAGGACAACGGCCGCGGTATTCCTACCGGAATGCACGAGAAAGAGCACCGTTCCGCCCTGGAAGTCGTGCTTACCGTGCTGCACGCAGGCGGTAAGTTCAGCAAGTCGAGCTACAAAGTGTCCGGCGGTCTGCATGGCGTGGGCGTGTCTTGCGTCAATGCCCTTTCAGACCTTCTGGTGGCCGAGGTGCACCGCGAGGGTAAAATATTCGAGCAGCGCTATTCGAAGGGCAAGCCCATAACTCCCGTGGAGGTGAAGGGCGAGGCTTCCGATACCGGGACCATCATTACTTTCCATCCCGACCCGGAGATCTTTGTCCAGACCACCCACTATAAGTACGACACCCTTGCCGCACGTCTGCGCGAACTGGCATTCCTCAACAAGGGCATCCATATTTCGCTCACCGACGAGCGTGAGCTGGTGGATGAGTTCGTGGTTGACGAGAGCGGTGAGAGCAAGGCTACCGGACGCAAGGTTTTCCGCCGCGACGAGTTCTACTCCGAGCAGGGCCTGAGCGAGTTTATCGAGTATCTGGACGCCGGTGCGCAGACCATCATTCCCAAGCCGGTTTGCATCGCTTCTGACAAGATTATCCCCATCGACATAGCCCTCCAGTACAACAACGGCTATTCGGAGAAGATATATTCCTACGTCAACAACATCCACACCATCGAGGGCGGAACCCACCTCCAGGGCTTTAAGATGGGCCTCAGCCGTTCGCTCAAGCAGTATGCCGAGAAGAACAAGCTCCTCGACAAGTTCAAGGGCGATCTTGCACCTGAAGATTTCCGCGAGGGCCTGACGGCGGTTATTTCCGTCAAGATCGCGGAGCCTCAGTTCGAAGGCCAGACCAAGACCAAACTCGGAAACCCCGAGGCTACTTCGGCGGTGTCACAGGCCACTGCGGCCGCTTTGGACCTTTATCTTGAAGAGAATCCCAAGTTTGCCAAGACCATCATCGACAAGATAGTGCTTGCCGCCACAGCCCGTGCGGCTGCCCGCAAGGCTCGTGAGATGGTTCAGCGCAAGAGCCCTCTTGGAGGAGGCGGAATGCCCGGCAAACTTGCCGACTGCTCCGACAAAGATCCCGAAAAGTGCGAGCTCTTCCTGGTTGAGGGTGACTCTGCAGGCGGTACCGCCAAGCAGGGCCGTGACCGCCGTACCCAGGCCATACTTCCGTTGAGGGGTAAGATCCTGAACGTCGAGAAGGCCTCCGGCGACCGTGCATTCGACTCTGAGGAGATACGCAATATCTACACCGCCCTTGGCGTTACCGTCGCGGTCGAGGACGAGAGCGGCGAGAAGCACATGGACCTCAGCAAGCTCCGTTACCACAAGGTGGTTATCATGACCGATGCCGATGTGGACGGCTCTCACATTGCTTGCCTTATCCTGACATTCTTCTTCCGCTATATGTACGACCTTATCAAGAACGGATATGTGTACCTGGCCACTCCGCCGCTCTACAAGGTGTGGAAGGGCAAGGAAGAAATATACTGCTGGACTGAAGACCAGAGGGAAGAAGCAGCCCTCAAGCTGGGCAAGGGAACCGACAAGGGCTACAATATCCAGCGTTACAAAGGTCTTGGTGAAATGAGCGAGGAACAGCTGTGGGAAACCACCATGAACCCTGCCAAGAGGCGCCTGAGGCAGATTACTATCGACAATGCGGCTCAGGCCGAGCGTACCTTCAGCATGCTCATGGGAGACGATGTACCTCCTCGCCGCCAGTTCATCGAAGAGAATGCCCATTACGCCAATATCGACGCATAGGTTTGTCATTTCGAGCGAAGTCGAGAAATCTATAGTCGAGAAATCTTTAAGCTATGTTAGACATTTTTGAAAGAATTGAACGCGATTCCGGCGGCCCTATAGGCCAGTATTTCGAACAGGGCTTCGGCTATTATATGTATCCCCGTCTTGAAGGGGAGCTAGGCCCGCATATGTTTTTCAACGGAGTTCCGGTCCTTAACTGGAGCCTGAACAATTATCTTGGCCTTGCCAATCATCCCGAGATCCGTAAGGTGGAGACTCAGGCCGTGGCAGAATGGGGCCTCAGCGCCCCTATGGGCAGCCGTATGCTTTCAGGCCATACCAAGTATCACGAGAAGTTGGAGAAGATGTTCGCCGACTTCGAGTGCAAAGAGGATGCATTCCTTTTTAACTTCGGCTATCAGGGCATTGTGTCCACCATCGACTGTCTCACCGCGAGGCACGACGTGATTGTGTACGACAATGAGGCTCACGCCTGCCTGCTGGACGGAATTCGCCTTCACACCGGCAGCAAGTACAAATACCGCCACAACAACATGGCCGACTGCGAGAGGGTCCTTGCCCGTGCTTGCAAAGAGGCTGACGAGAGCGGCGGCGGTGTGCTGCTCATTACCGAGGGCGTTTACGGCATGACCGGAGCCCTGGGCAAGCTGGACGAAATAGTTGCCCTCAAGGCCAAGTATCCTTTCCGCATCCTTATCGACGACGCACACGGCTTCGGCCTTCTTGGAGAGCACGGAAGGGGCACTTCCGAGCACTTTGGCGTTATGGACGGCGTGGATATCTACATCGGCGCTTTTGCCAAGAGCATGGCCTCCATAGGCGGCTTTGTGGCCGGCCCCCGCAAGATAATCAACTATCTTCGCCTGAACATGCGCTCGCAGATGTACGCCAAGAGCCAGCCTATGGCTTTTGTGATAAGCAACATCAAGCGCCTTGAGGTCATAATGTCGCCGGAAGGCGATGAGAGGCGCCGTAAGTGCATGGAAATCACGCACGCCCTCCAGAAGGGCTTCCGCGAGCAGGGATTCGACATCGGCGAGGCCGAGGCCTGCGTTACCCCTATCCACATCGACGGCGGCGGAATAGCGCAGGCTACGAAGATAGCCAAAGACCTTCGGGAGAATTACAAGATTTTCTGTTCCATGGTCATATACCCGGTGATTCCGAAGGGGATGATCATCTTCCGTATAGTGTCCACAGCGGCGCATACTATGGAAGACGTGGAATACACCCTCAATGCTTTCAAGGAGATTAAGGCCAAGCTGGACGCCGGCTTGTATGACGGCGACGACATCGCCTCCATGAAGATAGACTAATGCAGGTAAACGAGTACTTTAAAGACAAAGTGGTGATAGTTACCGGTGCCAGTTCGGGCATCGGCCTGGCATCGGCGCGTCTTTTCGGAAGCCTTGGAGCGTATGTTGTAATGGCAGCCCGCTCTTACGACAAATTATGCTCCCTTGCTCCGTCTGTGGGAGCGTCCGATCATGTTCTTCCGGTACGTTGCGACGTGTCTTCCGAGGAGGATTGCAAAGCTCTTGTGGAGGCTGCGGTCCAGTGGTTCGGCGGCATAGACATTCTGGTCAACAATGCAGGCCTTTCCATGCGCGCCATGTTCAAAGACCTTGACCTCCAGGTCATCCACCGCCTGATGGACGTCAATTTCTGGGGGACCGTCAACTGCACCAAATATGCATTGCCTTATCTGCTGGAGAGTAAAGGCCAGGTAGTCGGCGTAGTGAGCATCGCCGCTTATTCCGCCCTGCCTGCCCGTACGGGTTACAGCGCGTCAAAATATGCCATCCGGGGCTTCCTTGATACGATTCGCATCGAGCACCTCAAAGACGGGCTCGGAGTGCTTGTATTCGCTCCCGGATATACTTCTTCAAACGTCCGCAATGCCGCCCTTACAGCCGACGGCAGCGCTCAGGGAGAGACTCCTCTCGACGAAGACAAGCTGATGAGTGCCGAAAAGTGCGCCCAATACCTTGCCAAAGGACTTGCAGAACGCAAATCCGAAGTAATCCTTACCCCTCTTGGAAAGGCTACCGTATGGGCTCACCGCCTTTTCCCCCGCCTTACCGACAAACTGACTTATAAATACATAGCACGTGAAACCGACAGTCCGTTTAAGTAAAGTTTTACCGCCCCTTATTGTGGCCCTGCTGTTGACGGCTGTCGCTCCGCGACTGGCCCGGTTCGACTACGAATACAAGAAGGGAAGTACGTGGGATTATGAGACCCTCTTCGCCCCATTCGATTTCCCCGTTCTCAAGACTACGGAGCAAATCCAGGCCGAGATGGACAAGGCGGCAGATGTTTTTGTGCCGTATTTCAATTATCTACCTGACGTTACTACGTCCAGTATGAGAAAGCTGTCGCAGGTCGATCTGGGGCCTCTGGATTCGCTGACAGCCGCGTCTATGGTCGCAATCATGGAGAGGGGAGTGGTCGCCGACGATGCCCTGCCTCAGGACAGCGATGTTATTTTTGTCCAGAAGGACAAGCGGGCGGTAAAGATTCCTGCCGACAATATTCTCGGCCTTTCTGCCGCCCGGGCGCGTCTCCTTGCCGACTTGCAGGAGCAAGTAGATACCGTTGCCGTTGACTCGCTGCTAAAGGCGGGCGCCGTGTATAATCTCATAGTGCCGAATCTGGTTTTCAACTCCCAGATTACCGATGCGGTTAATGCCGACGCGGCTTCGCGCATATCGCCTACACGCGGATATATTTCTGCTGGTCAGCTGATCGTGTCAAAAGGTGAGATAGTTACTGCCGATATCGCCCAGATTCTTGATTCGTACAAGAAGGAGTACGAGACCAACATCGGCTCTTCGCGCCCCATCTATCTGGAGATTTTAGGCAACTTCCTGGTGGCGTTCATTCTGGTGCTGCTGCTTCTGACGGTTATTTATTACAGTAATGCTGACATTTTTTCCGATTCGCGTTACTACTACCTGCTGTTCATATTCACGCTCGCGGCTATAGTCATTCTGGTTATTTCGCGCGTGAACCCTTATTGGCTGTTCATCACGCCGCTCACTCTTGTGGCCCTGTATCTGCAGGCTTTCATGCGCCCTCGGGTCATAGTGCCGGTGTATATCATTTCGTTGCTGCCTCTGCTGGTTTATGCCGACAAGGGCATCGCACTGTTTATCATATTCCTGGTGGGAGGAATGGTGTCCATCGCTGCGTTCCCCGTGCTCGGCAAGGGCTGGAAGCAGTTCCTGCTGGCCCTGCTCGCGTTTGTGAGCATGGCACTTACCTATCTGGCTCTCAGGCTGGTAGGGGCTATGAGCGGAGTGGTGCTGCAAGATCTTCTGCGCCTGTTGGTAGCGTCGTTCCTCGCCGTGGCCGGCTATCCTCTCATCTATCTCTTCGAGAAGTTGTTCAACCTGGTGTCCAATTCGCGTCTGTCCGAGCTCGCCGATACGTCCAGCAAGCTGCTCCGCGAGCTTGAACAGAAGGCTCCCGGGACTTTCCAGCACTCGCTGCAGGTAATGAACATGGCGGACGCGGTGGCGCGCTCCATTGATGTTAATCCGCTTCTGCTGCGGGTGGGCGCCCTCTACCACGATATCGGCAAGATGAACAACCCCATGTGCTTCATCGAGAACGAGTCTATGCTCAACAAGAGCGAAGACCAGAAGTATCATACCGGGCTTCAGCCTCAGCAGAGCGCGGAAGATATCATCAGGCACGTCACCGACGGAGTGGACATGGCCCACCGTCACCGTCTCCCCGATGTGGTGGTAGATTTCATCCGCACCCACCACGGAACAACCGTAACCGGTTATTTCTGGGGCAAGTATCTTAACCAGAAAGGCGACCCGGCCAACCGTAAGTATTTCTCGTATCCGGGCCCTGCGCCGACTACAAAGGAGCAGATTATCCTTATGCTTTGTGACAGCGTTGAGGCGGCTTCACGCACCCTTACCGAATATACTCCCGAGGCTTTTTCGGCATTTGTCGAGAAGATCGTCCAGGGCAAGATGGACCAGGGACAGTTTGCCGCCGCCGACGTGTCCATCAAGGAACTCTCCGGCATCAAGGAGGCTATCAAGAACTATCTCGCCCAGGTGCATCACGGCCGGGTGGAGTATCCTTCAAACCGTAAAAAATTCTTAAAAATCAAATAAATATGAACCTTACTAAAAAACAAATTGACGACCTCAATCTCGAGCTGACTCTGGAGATTGCCCCTGAAGATTATGCCGAAGAAGTGAGAAAGAAACTTGCCGAGCGCAGGCGCACGGCCGAATTCAAGGGCTTCCGTAAAGGAATGGTGCCGGCCTCTTTGATCAAGAGGGTATATGGCGAGCAGGCACTCGTGGACGCGGTCAACGATGTCATTACTACTTCCCTTGACAATTATATTTCCGAGCAGAAACTCCGCCTTCTCGGCGAGCCCCTGGGCAGTGAAAAGCAGCCCGAGGTGGTGTGGGAAGATGGCAATAGCTTTACCTTCATCTTCGACGCCGCCCTCTCGCCCGAGGTAAAAATCGAAGTGGAAGCTGCTGATACCGTAAACAAGTATTCCATCACTTCTTCCGCCAAGGAGAAATCGACTATGGTTGAGAATCTCAAGAAGTATCGCGAGGACAGCAAACAGGAGCCTCTTTCCGACGAGGAAATGGAAAAGACCGTTACCGAGCGCCTCAAGGAAGAGCACCGTCAGGAGGCCGAATGGCGCCTGAGCAAGGATATCCGTGACTTCTATGTGAACAAGGCCGGTATCGCGCTGCCCGAGGCATTCCTCAAGAGGTGGCTGCTTGCCGCCAACCAGGGCAAACTCAGCGCCGAAGATATCGACAAGGATTTCCCCGGCTTCTGCGAGGACTTCAAGTGGCAGCTTGTGCGCGGCAAGTTCATGAAGGACTTTGGCTTTGACGTCACCCACGACGACCTTTACGAGGCAGCCAAGGCTTATGTGACCTATCAGTACGCAATGTACGGCCTGGGCAATGTGCCCGAGGATATGATTACCGAGGCCGTCGGCAACGTCATGAAGGACCGCCGCCAGCTGGAGCGCCTCTCCGAGCAGGTTGAAGACCGCAAGGTCCTCGACAAGATCAAAGAGACCATCACCATCAA
>JAEEGF012275962.1_pt1 | contig 14572 bp, 8 predicted proteins | sample 9134171 | NCBI WGS metagenome assembly JAEEGF01 (sample SAMN16246542, study PRJNA631951) | gut metagenome | biome: gut microbiome; feature: rumen; material: AP-attached | host: Bos | place: Iran: Karaj | collected 2018-10
CCGTGACGGACTGGCCTCTGGTCTGCCGGCTGTTCCGCCAGGAGCACCGCCGGGTATCTATGCCGGGACTGGATAAATGCTGAATGCATCTAAGCATGAAGCCGGCCGCAAGATTAGGTCTCCCTTTTAGGGTCGTCATAGACGATGACGTTGATAGGGCGCAGGTGTACAGGTGGCGACACCACAGCCGAGCGCTACTAATTGCCCGAGGCTTCTTGTGCTTTCATGTGCTGTTTTAGTTTTTTCACCTCTTCTCCCCATCGGTTGTTGTTTCTTCGTTGTCACAGGATTACCATGTCAGACTTACTCAGGTGGCTATAGCGCCGGGGTTCCACCTCTTCCCATCCCGAACAGAGAAGTTAAGCCCGTCCACGCCGATGGTACTGCCCACAAGGTGGGAGAGTAGGTAGCCGCCGTCTTTGATAGGACAGCCTTTGTGTTGCAGAACACATGGGCTGTCCTTTTTTTATATTCTGTGATTTGACTAGTATAGATGAATTTTCTATTTCTTATAGACAACATTTTGCCCTGGCTCTTCTTTCAGCATCTTCTCAATGCTTTTTTTGCTAACAATTACTTTGTCGTTAATAAACTCGGGAATGTTGTAAGATACCAAGAGGTCTTGATAGTATTTCTTTGGATTATGTTGCGGTAGCATAAAAGCTTTGTGTGCATAACCGCCCTCATCAACATAACAGATATATGGTCTAGTGTAAAGCCCATCATCACGTCTACTACTGAATACCATCCATTTGCTATTACGGCTCCAAGAATGATAACTCTCAACATTTTCACTGTTTGCCTTTTCAAAAGGATATACTTCACCGGAATGAAGGTTGATGGTATATAAATCTGCATCCTTGTGCCAGATGGAGAAGTTTCCGTATTCGTGTAGCACGAAAGTCATATAATTTCCATCAGGTGATTCTCTTGGCAATGAAACACTTTTACCTATGTTCGCTGCATTAAATAATGTATCAACTTGGCTACCAAACTCCCCTGTTTCTGCATTGAAATCAATTCTGCAAAGGTCATAATGCACATTTCTGTATTCAAATGGCATAGGATTTACAGCTTTTGCTGAGCAAAAGTATATGCTTTTCCCATCAGCAGAGAAAGAGGGAAATGTTTCGAATACGCTATCTGCTTTAAGAAAATCGCACGAAATCACCTGATGCTTATCAGTATCATATACTACCACATCAGAGGCAGAATCATAGACTTCCACCCTATTTAAGTTGTTCGCATGAAAAGCCTGTCTAGTAGAATTAACTGAGAAAACAATATATCTGCCATCAGGGTGCCAGTAAGGGTAAACCAAGAATGATATAGTTTCATCTGTCTTTGTATTCAATTTTTCAATTATCCCATCCTTGAATACAAGCGTCCCAGGATGTGTTTCTCTGGTATGAAACATAAAGTGTTTTGGATTACCACTTTGAAAAGAATGACAATTGGCACAATTATAATCGCCTATCGTGTTCTCATAAATAGCACTTTCTTCAAAATTCTCCAGGTTTCTTTGATAAATCCCCATCTTATTCCACAGTTCATAATCAGGAGGGATTAGTCGGTAAGCTATATATTTGTCAATAGGTTCTTGTGCTATATTAATATAAAATGGAATAAAGGCACTCCATTTCTTTTCTACAAGTTTGCAAATCGTTAATTTGATTCTCTTTCCTTTATTCTTATCGAGTAATTGGCTCCATTTATTTTGTGGAATGTCGAAGGAGCCTTTTTTTGATTGAACTTGAAATCCGTTGCCAACTTCCCCCTCAATAATCAACTGCGCGTCATCCAAATCCAAAAGACTGAAATTCAGTGGAGCAATATTGGCAGGAATAGTCACCTCTTTATAATCGGGATAAATAGCTGCTTCCTCATTCAGTTGCTGCCCCACCACAATCGTTCTTTCTCCGCAAGATGAGCAGAGGAGCAATGGTATCAGACCATATATGAAAAACCTTTTCATAACCATTACTTGTTAAACATCAGATAATACCAGAATGAATGTCCGTATTCCCTTCTAAGATCAATCGCAGGATTTCTTCTGGCATTCCTGCTTTGAATATATTTATTGTAAAAGTCGTCATACTTCTTGAAAACTTCGTCGCTAACACCATGTGCCTTCAGATAATCAGGTTCTTGTTCGGCAATAGAATAAATAGCTTCTTGTAAAAGTTCTGGTACTTGAGCCAATAAAGGTGTACCCGTGTATTTATCTACAAAATAGCGAATACTTACATTATCTTTTGAGAGTAGCAACATACTGACCAGATACTCGAACGCAGCCCTATTGTCAGAGTTTGCCTCCACGATATAATCTAAGTCTGTCATCACTCCTAATGCCACAGCAAAATGATCTTCTTTAGTCAAACTTCTTCTCAAGTTGGCAATCTCCTTATCCTCATTCAAGGCTTGCTCGTTATTAAGTAAAGAGCGGTAATAGCTTGCCCATTTTTTATACTTCCATGTTTTTTCCAACTGAGTGATATATTTATCTGCTACTTCATAAGCTCCATATGCCAGATTTGTTTTTACTAACATTTGTAAAGCTGAAGGACTACCCAATCTGTTGCAGACACTTGCACTGAAAGCTGTATTCTGTGCTGCTGCTACATCTCCCATCTGATAATAAATGAAACTCTGTAATTGGATGATATCAGGGATCTTCTGATAATCGCATAACAAAGAACTAGTATCCCTCTGTGGATAATGAAATAGCTGTTGCAACAATTTGTCTTGATGTGAGAGGGCCAAATTCAGGTAGTTCATATATAGAGTATTGTTTAACTGAATATGGTTGCATGTGTCTATTATTTTGTCCCATTCATCATTGATGACATAGCTGTTCAACTCCATGAATTTGTAGTTGTCTAAGTCTATTCGTTTGCTTGTCAATAGATGGAAAGTCAAGCTGATGATTAAGGTCAAAGCAACACCCAAGATAATTTTCATTACATTGCTCATCTTAGGCAAGAAGCGTGCTAGCCAAGGTGCTACCAATACTATTAGTGATAGCCAAGGCCATTTGCAATAATTTGGCGTCTTCAGTAAAGGCTCATAATATCCTTCTGGTTGGTAAACAATAAAAGTCGTGCACACAACTGCCAAGATAAAAACCATCAACCTTGTGACCTTCTTTTTGCTCAGAGACACAATGAAAAATAAGATACTGAAAAACAACATTGCAGTTAGCGAGGCATAATTATAATAAGTATCTGCCAAAGCACTAGCCTGCAACAACGGGGGGATAAAGCAGAGTGGCAAACAATAAAGAGGAGCATCAAAAAAACGCTTAACGCCCAACCACAAAAATAAAGCAATGGTACTAACACAACATGCAGTAATCAAAGCGCCCCATGCTGCATCTGAGAAAAACTGAACCAAGAACATGGCACTTACCCGCGTCACCCCTCCTAAAGTAGTTAGAGTAGATTTTATTTCATCATAGTCGTTTAAAAAAAGTTGGTGTTGCTCTCGATAATGAAAGATAAAAAGTTGCGTTTGCTGTAAATAGACCCACAATAACAACGTGAACAGAATAATCCCAACTATAATAATATGTCTTGTTTTTGCCCTCATGGTAAATAATAAAATAAGGGTAAAAGCTTATTATTAGCTATTTACCCTACCTATTGTTGCGGAGGCTAGACTCGAACTAACGACCTTTGGGTTATGAGCCCAACGAGCTACCAACTGCTCCACTCCGCGATATCCTTATTTTGGTTGCAAAGGTACGTTTTTTTATTTGAATTGGCAAATAATTGTGAGATAATTTTTTTATTTCTTGTATTGTTGATTAATTTGTTTTACATTTGCACAATGTGAATGTTTATAGTATTTAGGACTATGACTGATACGAGAGATAGAATCGTGAATGAAGCTCGTGAGCTATTTGCAAAGCAGGGCTATGACAATGTCAATGTTAATGATATTGCTTCTGCATGTGACATTGGGCGCAGAACAGTCTATACATATTTTACAGGTAAAGATGAAATCTATATGGCTGTGATAGAGACCGAACTTGAAAGGCTTATGGCTCGCATGGCTGCAGTCGCTCAAGCAGAATTATCTCCTGACAAGAAACTATTAGAGATGATCTTTACCCGTTTGGGAGCTATAAAAGAGGTAGTCCATCGGAATGGCTCACTAAAAGCCGATTTTTTTCAGGACATCATGTTAGTTGAAAAAGTTAGAAAGCGCTTTGACCGAAAAGAAATGGGACTTTTAAGAAGAGTACTCAATGAAGGTGTTAAGAAAGGCGTTTTCCATATTGATAATATAGGACTCACTGCACAGATTATTCATTATTGCCTTAAAGGTTTAGAGGTACCTTATATTAAGGATACTTTGGGTATAGGCTTGTCTGATGCTATGGCTGAAAGAATTGTTGCGAATATCTTAGCAGGAGCCTTGAGAGTTAGAAATTAATAGTTTAATAATCTAAATATATAATTTATGGGACTTTTGGAAGGGAAGACCGCTCTGATTACAGGTGCGGCTCGTGGAATTGGCAAAGGTATTGCTTTAAAATTTGCAAGTGAAGGTGCCAATGTTGCTTTTACAGATTTAGTAATTGATGAAAATGGTTTAGAAACTGAAAAAGAAATAGCTGCTTTCGGCGTGAAGGCTAAAGGATATGCAAGTAATGCTGCAGAGTTTACGCCAACTGAAGAACTTGTAAAGCAGGTTGTTGCCGATTTTGGCAGAATTGACATATTAGTTAACAATGCTGGTATTACTAAAGATGCTTTGATGCTTCGAATGACAGAGATGCAGTGGGATGCTGTGATTGCTGTTAATTTGAAATCGGCTTTCAATTTCATTCATGCTGTTACCCCCATCATGCTGAAGCAAAAAGCCGGTAGCATTATCAATATGGCTTCAGTGGTGGGTGTTCATGGCAATGCTGGTCAGTGCAACTATGCTGCTTCAAAGGCTGGTTTGATTGCATTGGCAAAGAGTATTGGTCAGGAGGTAGGAAGTCGTGGCATTCGTGCCAATGCTATTGCTCCTGGTTTTATTGATACTGCTATGACTCAGGCTTTGTCTGATGATGTTCGCAAGGCTTGGATACAAAATATTCCTTTACGTCGTGCTGGTCAAGTAGAAGATATAGCAAATGTAGCCACCTTCTTGGCATCTGATCTTTCATCTTATGTTACAGGTCAGGTAATTCAGGTTGACGGCGGTATGAATATGTAATGGTAGTTATTTACGAGGACAACCATATAATAATTGTCAGCAAGGATGCTGGTGAGATAGTTCAAGGAGATAAGACAGGGGACACTCCCCTGTCTGAATCTGTTAAAGCATATATAAAAGAGAAGTACAACAAGCCTGGCAATGTGTTTATTGGTGTGCCACACCGACTTGATCGTCCAGTAAGTGGTATCGTCGTAATGGCAAGAACCAGTAAGGCTTTGACCCGACTGAGTGAGATGTTTCGCGATGGTGAGGTAAAGAAAACCTATTGGGCCATTGTGAAGAATATGCCTCCAAAGAATGAAGATGAGCTAATACACTATCTGGTTCGTAATGAAAAACTTAATAAGAGTTTTGCTTACGACAAGGAAGTCCCTAACAGCAAAAAAGCCATTCTGCATTACAAGTTAATAGGCTGGTCTGACAATTACTGCCTTTTGGAAGTTGACTTGAAGACAGGAAGGCATCATCAGATACGTTGCCAATTGGCTAAGATAGGATGTCCTATCAAGGGAGACTTGAAATATGGGGCTGAGCGTTCTAACCCAGATGGAAGTATCTGTTTACATGCTCGTAAGGTGAGCTTTCTCCATCCTGTAAAGAAGATTACGATAGAGGTTGAAGCTCTTGTTCCTCAAACAAATTTGTGGACTTCTTTTACTGTAAAATAAGTTTTTAAACCATGCGTATTAAGTTTACTTTTTTTGTTTTATCGATGCTGGCATGCGCACTCATTAGCTGCAAGTCAGCCCCCAACAATGATGACAATATGACTAGAGTTAAAATTGAAACCAACAAGGGCGAAATCATTGTAAAGCTGTATAATGATACTCCCAAGCATAAGGCCAATTTCTTGAAACTGGTGAAAGATGGCACGTATGAAGGCACATTGTTCCATCGTGTTATCAATAATTTCATGATTCAGGCTGGTGACCCAAATTCTAAGACTGCTACAAAAGACCAACAACTGGGTGATGGTGATGTGGGTTATACTATTCCTGCTGAATTTGTGTATCCAGAACGTTTCCATAAACGTGGTGCTTTGGCAGCTGCTCGTCAAGGCGATCAAGTGAATCCAAAAAAGGAGTCCTCTGGTTGTCAGTTTTATATTGTAACAGGTCAGGTGTATAATGATTCTATCTTAACTAATTTTGAGAAACGCAGGAACTATAATGTACTGGAGGCTCCGTTCAGACAATTGGTTATGCAACATAGGGATGAAATACTTGACATGCAGAAGAGAGGTGATACCAAGGCTCTGCAGGCAATGGAAGATAAGCTGTTGGCACAGGCTCGTGAGCAAACTAAAGATGTACCAGAATTTAAGTTTACTCCAGAGCAAGTAAAGGTTTATACCACAATAGGTGGAACCCCTCACTTGGATAATGAGTATACCGTATTTGGCGAGGTTGTTGACGGTATGGATGTAGTAGATGTAATCCAACAAGTTGCAACCAACGCAAACGACCGCCCCGTAGATGATGTTGTTATTAAAAAAATGACAGTCCTTGATAATTAATAAGCAGACACTGGACAATGGACTGAGAATCGTGCATGTGCAAGATTCCAGTACACAGATGGTTGCTGTAAACGTACTATATGACGTAGGTTCAAGAGATGAGCATCCCGATCATACGGGTTTTGCTCATCTCTTTGAGCATCTGATGTTTGGGGGGACAGAAAATATCCGTGATTTTGATACTCCTTTACAAAATGCTGGTGGCGATTGTAATGCATGGACAAATGCCGATGTGACGAATTACTATTCAACTCTGCCTGCTCATCATATTGAGACTGCTTTGTGGATGGAAAGTGACCGAATGATGTCGCTGGACTTGTCTGAAAAAAACCTTGAAGTGCAGCGGAAAGTGGTGATGGAAGAGTTCAAACAACGATGTATGAACCTCCCTTATGGTGATGTTGCCCATTTAATGTCTCCATTCTGCTACGAAGTACATCCTTATAGATGGCCTGTTATTGGTATGGAACTCGGCCATATAGCAAATGCCACAATTGAGGAGGTTGCCAACTTCTATCATCGTTTTTATGCCCCAAATCGTGCTATCTTGGCAATTGCTGGTAATATTACTTGGAACCAGGTACTTCGATTAGTGACAAAATGGTTCGACGAACTACCTAATGGTCAAGAGTATGAAAGACTTTTACCACAAGAGCCCCCTCAGACTCAACAACGTAGGATGAGTGGTGAGCGTTCAGTGCCACAGGATGCCTTGTATATGTCTTTTCATACTCCTCCTTATCTGGATAGAGATTATTATGCATGTGATATCATTTCCGATATCCTTTGTAATGGCGATTCCAGTCGCTTTAAACAAAGGCTAATTCATGAGCGTGAATTGTTTACATCTATCGATTCACCCATTACAGGAACAAGAGATGCAGGCCTTCTAGAAATTAAATGCAAACTTAGGCCAGGGGTTTCTTTGGAGCAAGCAGAAATGGCTGTATGGGAAGAACTTGATGCTTTAAAAAAACATCTAATCGAAGACTACGAACTTGAAAAGGTGAAAAACAAACTGGAATCAGTCCAGACTTTTGGGAATATCAATTATCAACGAGTTGCATTTAAACTTGCTTGGTTTGAACTTACTGATAAAGCAGAATTGATTGAAGAAGAACCTGAACGTTACCGGGCTGTTGATAGTATCTGCACTCAACGTGTTGCCAATGATTTGTTCAATCCTGCCAATTCTTCAATCTTGTATTATCGAAAATTAAGCTAGCAATAGAAATCATAGAGGATCACAAAAATGTTTAGTACCGTTAAACCACCTGCTTACTACCGCCAAGCCACCCGTTTACTACCGCTAAGCTACTTCGCATATATAAAACTCTTGGTTTGCTATTATTTAGTTTGAGTGTTATGCCTATTTTCTAGGCGATTCTCGATGAATTGTGTCATTATTTTTCCCTAATTGACATATAAATCGAAAGTTTTATCTATTTTTGCTTCGTAAACGAAGCAGGCATGATTGATATCCGCAATTTGAGGGTCAATTGGAAGAAAGTACTATTGTGGCTATTTTTAGCTCCGATAGGACTTTTCTTGACACTGATGGTACTGTTGTATGTACCACCAGTGCAGAACTTCGTTTGCAAAAAAGCAGCCACATTAGCCTCAGAATCATTAGGTATGGACATCAGTATAGGACGTGTGGACCTGCGTTTCCCCCTCAATCTGTTGGCGCACGGTGTGCAAGTTGTTCAGCAAGGCGACACCTTGTTGGATGCAGGTAGTCTTAATGTGCGAGTAAAGGCTTGGCCCTTGTTACAGGGTAAGGTAGATGTGATGAAAGCCGAGTTGACAGATGCTAAATTGAACACTGCCAGTATGATAGAAGGTGTGCTGGTGAAGGGAAATGTGGGAAATTTGTCATTGGAAAGCCATCATGTTGATTTGAATACGCAGGAGGCATATGTCGATGATCTGTCATTGGCAGATGCGCAAGTGTATGTGGCTTATGCCGATACAGTACCTAGTGATAGCATATCAGAACCAGTTAATTGGGTAATCCGTCTTGAGCAACTGAAACTGAGTCAAGTGGGGGTTGACTTTGAGATGCCTTTGGATACACTGTTATTGAGCACCTTTATCAACGAAGCTGAGCTGCGAGATGGTTTGGTGGATTTGGCCAACGAACGCTATGAGATACAGAACTTTGTGTTGGATGGGAAACGACTGTCTTTTGATATGGGCGAAGATTTACGTAAAAACAAAGCCGATGGTATCGACCCATCTCATCTTGCGCTCTACAACCTCCACATGGATGTGGATTCTATTCTGTATCAAGCCCCTGACATCAAAGCGGTAATTAACGAACTGAGCTTGTATGAGCGTAGTGGTTTTGAAGTGTCATCTTTGACAGGTCGCTTCTTGGCCGACAAACAAGGAACGAAATTAGATGACCTGCGATTACTCACTCCCAATAGTGAGGCTTCCGTCACAGCAACTCTTCCAATGGTTGATGGTCAATGGTCAAAAACTGACCAACTTACAGCTCGCATCAATGCCCGTATTGGGAAAGAAGATTTGCTGAAGTTTGCAGGCAAAGACTTACTTGATGATAATTTCCGTCAGCGCTACCCGAATCATCCGCTCATTTTACGAACCACGCTTAATGGAAACCTCCAACATTTGGAGATCACTCAGCTCAATACCAATCTTCCTGGGGCGCTTTCGCTTTCCAGTAGTGGACAGCTGAATCAGATAACTGACTCGTTAGCACGCAATGGTCAACTGAAACTCAATGCTCAATCGGGTGATCTTAACTTCCTCTTGGGTTTGGCTGGAATTCAGTCTAATGACCTCTCTATCACCATCCCTGACAGCATGCGTATGGTAGGCAATATGCACTTAGATGGTTCGAAACTCGCAACTGAGCTTACCCTTGCGCAAGGAAAGGGCAAAGCTTCTGTTATTGGGTCTTATAATTTACTAAGCGAAGTCTACGATGCCGATCTTCGCATAGACTCCATGCGAATAGACCATTTCTTGCCTAAGGATTCCATCTACCTATTCACGGGTCATGTTTTGGCCAAGGGCAAAGGACTGGATTTCGCATCACCTAAATCTACAGGTCAATTTCAAGCGGTAGTTGATCAAGTTCAATACAAGGAGATGGATATTCGCAACATAATGGCCGATGGCTCTCTACAAAACAGTAGATTAGCCATGAACCTGCAAGCTGAAAATGAATTGTTCCGTCTTTCTGGAAATGGTCGCATGCGTATGGATGTACCTCATTTCAATGGCAATGTGAATTTGCAAGTGGAGGATATTAATTTGTATAAGTTAGGTTTGGTGAAAAAACCTTTAGAAAATCCATTTGCATTGCATATTACAGGTGTGGCCCGTCGTGATTCTGCTCAGTTTGACATAAAAGGTGGTGACCTTGACTTGCGACTGAAGTCACTCACTACGATAGACCAGCTTTTAGCTGACGGACAACATTTTGATGAGTTGCTTCGTAAACAGATTGAGTTACGACAACTTAATCATGCTGAGTTAAGAGCAGCTTTGCCTGCTGGTGGTCTGCGTATCAGAGCCGGTAGAGACAATCCGTTGGCTGATTATCTGCAAACGGAAGGCATCACTTTCGATAGTATAATGGTAAACTATGGTTTTACTCCAGAAATAGGTATCAATGGTAGGGCTTTGCTGCATGGTTTGAGAGTTGATTCTCTGCTACTCGATACTATTTACCTAACGCTTCGCCAAGATACTTCGCATTTGGCATTCCAGGGAGGTGTTATTAATGGCCCTCGAAATCCCCAGTACGTTTTCCACGCATACTTGGATGGTGATATTCGCAGTAAGGATGTAAACATGAATGTCCATTATATTGATGGTAAAGGAAAGACCGGTTTGCAGTTGGGTTTCAATGCACAGCCTGTGGTGAATGGCGGTAAGAATGGTGGTGCCAATGGACTGTTGGTTTACCTGACACCTGAAGAACCGGTAGTAGCCTATCGTAAGTTCCGTTTTAACGAAGACTATAATTGGCTCTATTTGCATCAAGACAAACGTCTGTATGCAAATATAGACATGAGGAGTGACGAAGGTCTGCGTTTCCGAATGCGAAGTGACCGAAGTGATACGATTTCTTTGCAGAACATGACAGTAGAACTCTCTCGCCTTAAGTTGCAAGACCTTTCTTCTATCTTACCTTATATGCCTGAATTGGGGGGCTTGATTTCAATTGATGCCACCTATTTGCAATCGGCTACTACTATGCAGGTCAGTGCCGAATCTATGATTGATTCTCTGACTTATGAGCATAGACCAGTAGGCGATGTGAATGTTGGTCTAACATGGTTACCGGAAGGAACAAACAAACATTATCTTGACTCTTACCTGATGCTTGATGATGAGCAAGTGATGATGGCGAGTGGAACGTTGAAGGGTGACTCATTAAATATTGATGCTGATGTCGAAGAATTTCCACTTCGTGTGGCTGATGTTTTCTTCCCTGATGGCTTAGTGAATTTCTTGGGCAAGTTGCAAGGAAACCTGAAAGTGAGGGGTGTAACTGACAAGCCAAGAGTCAATGGTGAAGTTTCGATGGACGATGTGACTATCGTCTCTAGACAGGCAGGTGCCCGATATAGACTGGACAATCGTCCCATAATAATTACTGCCAATCAAATGGTGCTGAATGATTTCTCTATTTATACTACCAGCGATAACCCATTTGTAGTCAAAGGTGTTGTTGATTTTAGGGATATATCCAATCCATCGGCAGTGTTGTCTCTTCGTGCTAATAATTACACGTTGCTGGATGCGCCGAAAACCCGTGAAAGTTTGCTCTTCGGAAAGATATTTGTAGACATGAATGCTACAATACGTGGTCCTCTCATGGGTTTGGTGATGCGAGGGCAGATGAATGTGCTCGGTGATACCAATGCTACCTATGTGATGGCCAATTCACCACTTACAGTAGAAGACCGATTGGATGGCTTGGTTACCTTCGTATCCTTCAATGACACATTGAATAATGCTAGGAATGAACAGAATGCTATGTCGTTAGGTGGGTTGGACATGAATATGACAGTACACATAGACGATGCTGTGCGTCTGCGAGCCAACCTTACTACTGATGGAAGCAAGTATGTAGAGTTACAAGGTGGAGGCGATCTCAATATGCTTTATACGCCTCAAGGTGACATGAGTCTTACAGGTAGGTACACCCTTTCTGGTGGTACGATGAAATATTCATTGCCAGTTATTCCGTTAAAAGAGTTTACATTTACACAAGGCAGCTATGTGGATTGGCGTGGTGACATCATGAATCCTCGACTGAATCTAACAGCAACAGAACGTGTACGCGCTTCAGTCAGTGATGGAGATAATAGCAGTCGACGAACAGACTTTGATGTGTCAGTTTCCATAAAGAATACATTGGAGGCACCTGATTTGAGTTTTGATTTGTCTGCTCCTAATGATGGCAATATTCAGAATGAGTTACAATCCATGAGTACAGATGAACGTAGTAAGGCCGCTATTACAATGTTGGCTACTGGTATGTATATGGGTAACAGTGGAGCAGCCAATGGTTTGACCATGGGTGCAGCTCTTAATAGTGTGCTGCAGAGTCAGATTAACTCATTGGCTGGCTCGGTGTCAAATGCATCATTTAGTGTAGGCATTGAAGACAGAGAGCTTAATACTGGAACTCAGACCGATTATACGTTCCGTTATTCACAGCGTTTCTTCAATGACAGGGTACAAATCAATATTGGAGGTAAAATTTCTACTGGAAATAACGCCACCAACAATATGGATTCGTTTATTGATAACGTCTCATTGGAATATCGTTTGGATAGCGGTGGTACACGTTATATTCGTGCGTTCCATAATAAGAACTACGAAAACTTATTAGAAGGCGAGATAACAGAAACTGGTGTAGGTTTCTTGTTCAGGAAGAAATTAGACAAGTTGAGCGATTTGTGGATGTGGGCTCGAAAAAAGAAATGACGATGAATAAGATAAAGTTCATAGTACTGTTACTGGTGACATCAATGATTTGTGCATGTTCTGTCACCAAGAACTTGCCAGAAGGGGAGGTCCTCTATATTGGCCAGAAACCCATGCAGATTCAGGGTGATGACAGCCTGAGTGACGTGGGCGTTGTAGCTTTGGAGGAAGTGAAAGCTGCTCTTGCTACTGCGCCAAACAACGCTTTTATGGGTAGTTCTTCTGTGCGTACTCCGTTCCCTATAGGCCTGTGGATCTACAATGCTTTTGCCAAGAGTGAGCATGGTTTGGGTAAATGGATTTTTAACCATTTTGCTGCTGATCCAGTACTCATCTCTGGCGTTAACCCAGGGATACGTTCCCAAGCAGCAAAAAACATTTTGCGTGATTATGGCTATTTCCGTGGTAACGTATCTTACGAGGTGATACGCGAAAAACATGACTCCTTACAGGCAAAGGTGCAGTATAAAGTCAATATGGACCAACCCTATTTCATTGATACGGTTTATTACAAAGGTTTCTCGGAACGCACTATGAGCATCTTTGAGCGTGCTCGCAGGCGTTCCTCTATTGTACCCGGTACTCAGTTTAATATTATTGACCTCACTGCTGAGCGCACTCGTTTGAGTAATTTATTGCGAAATGTAGGTGACTATTATTTTCGCCCTGATTATATTACTTATCAGGCAGATACTACTTTGGTTCCTGGAGGAGGACATGTGAGCCTGCGAATGGTGCCAATTGAAGGAATACCTGCAGCTGCTCAGAAACCTTTTGTGGTTGCTTCTACTACTGTAAATTTCTTTGGAGCCAAAGGTGAAGCCCCCAATGATTCTACTTCTTACAATGGGGTAAAGATTAACTATTATGATAAGGTGCCAGTGCGGCCAAAGATGTTGTATCGTTGGCTTGATTATAATAATTACCGAATGAAGAGGCGTATGGAAGACTCAACGGGAGTAAGCCGAATGGCACCTCGTAACCGTTATAGTTTGCAACGCCAATCACGTATTCAGGAACGTCTTGCCAATTTGGGCATCTTCCGCTATCAAGAAATGCAATATGTGCCTCGTGACAGTACGTTGGTGGGTGATACCTTGGATGTGGTGATGAATATGATGATGGATAAGCCCTATAGCGTTACGGCAGACTTTAACATGAAGATGAAGAGTAACAACCAAATGGGCCCTGGTGCTTCATTGGGCATCACGCGCAATAATGTATTTGGAGCAGGTGAGAGTTTCAGCGTCATGCTCACTGGCGCTTATGAATGGCAAACAGGCAAGCACAGCTCTTCAGATATGAACAGTTATGAGTATGGTTTAACTGCGAATCTCATGTTTCCTCGTGTAGTGTTTCCTCGCATCGGTAAACGTGAATATGATTTCCCTGCTACGACTACATTCTCGCTGTATGCCAATCAACTTGTACACCCCAAGTATTATCATATGAGGGCTTTTGGCGGTAGTGCTACTTATGAGTTCCAACCTACGAGTAAGTATAAGCACTCGTTAACTCCCCTTAAACTTACTTATAATACCACTACTCATCAAACAGATGATTTTTGGGAACTCTTCAATCAGAATCCTGGCTTATATGCCAGCTTGGACGACCAATACATTCCTCAGATGGAGTATTCTTTGACGTTTGACGATTCTAAAGTGCTTGGTATCAAGAATACTAAGTGGTGGCAGGTTACTTTCGCTTCTGCTGGAAATGTTACTGCTGCCATTTATAAATTAGCTGGTAGAGATTGGAAAGAACGTGAAAAGAAATTCCTGGGCTCACCTTTTGCACAATTCCTCAAGCTCAATGCCGAGTTCCGCTATCATTATGTCATCAATGATAATATGATGCTTGCGATGC
>JAEEGF010603544.1_pt1 | contig 14571 bp, 13 predicted proteins | sample 9134171 | NCBI WGS metagenome assembly JAEEGF01 (sample SAMN16246542, study PRJNA631951) | gut metagenome | biome: gut microbiome; feature: rumen; material: AP-attached | host: Bos | place: Iran: Karaj | collected 2018-10
CATTTATTCCGCCAGTTTGGCGGTTTGGCGGGATAACATCTTTGGACGTTGTATCTTTTCGTGCCGCAAACTTGACCGTTAAATCGTCACCAAGCACGGAATACTCTGGATCAGGCGTTCCTGACAACCGGCAGGCCTCGATGATTTTTTGTATCCCACGGCCCCAGGCTTCGATATAGCCTGCCCGATAGAACGCATTGGCGATGGACGGGTTGAAGGGCACCGAACGGTGGGTCTGCATCAGGGTTTCCACTGTCCAGTCCCGGGGCAAGATGCAGCTGTTGCTGATATACATGGCGGCGTCTTCAATACGGATCTGAATGGGAACGCTGGCAGCATAGTTATTATGGGCAAGTGCATTGTAGACCGCCTCCCGCACGCCTTCACGGGGGAAGGGATAGGTCTCCACACGGACATCGTGTTCATAGGTAATGGCGGCTTTGAGATACTTCGTGTAGATCAGATCAATGACCGTGTCGGCGATGTGGAACAGCGAACCCTCCACGGTGTCCTGATATTGCAGGTCGGAGCCCTCGCCAAATCTGCCGATCTTCACATAACAGCCGGAGATGATGCGCCCGGGCTTCTTGCTGAACAGCATGATGGCGGCCCGCTTCAGTTTTCCAGCGGCGAGAAGGTCCAGGTGGTCGAGGAGCTCTCCGTTAGAGATGTTCAGGTCCTTTTTGGACATGCGGCCATTCTTGACGGCCTCTCTCCGGAATACATCAAAGCTGTCATTGTCCAGATCGTCCACACCGATGCTGTCCACCGGGACGGCGTCCCAGCGATAACCGGTCTTGGATACCAGGAACTCCGTGAGCGCGGCCCCACGGAGCTGCTGCTTCGTGCTGCCGCTCCGGTAGTGGTATTCGCCTTTGTAGCTGACCGGATAGGAGCTGGAGCTCACCTTGATCTCAATGTACTCCAAGCTATCCCGCTCCAGGAGATTTACGTCGGCGATGATGCCCATGGTGTCCTGGATTTTATTCGGGATATCCTCCAGCAGCCGCTTCCCGTCTGCCAGACCTACGACCGTACCGTCATCACGGATGCCGATATAGATCGTGCCGCCCTGGCCATTGGCAAACCCGCATACCCATTTCAGGTATTCGTCCCGCCAGGATTCCTTATACTCAATATTCTGGTTCTCAGGCATAACACTACCTCCGAATCATCCCTGCCAATTCATATCCGCAGCCATTTGCCCCAGGCAAAGCAAAAACGCTTTTTCTTGGTGGGATTCGTCCATCTTTTTCACAGCTTCGCACAAATCATGAACGGCTTTTACTGCCTTTGCGACTTCCAGATCCTGAGTGGCCTCATATGCCTGGATTTGGTTCCTGACACTATGATAATACTGCGGATTCACTGTGTTCGGATTGAACATCTGTTGGTTGAAATACACGAGGATCCCTCCACTCAATTTTTCGTTTCTATTATACCGTGCAGTTTTGATTTGAAAAGCAAGTATTCGTATCAATATCGTATCGTTTTCGTACTGTTTTCAGTAGTTGCTCTGGAGAAACTCATTCCACATATGCATACATGTGCTCCAAAACCCGCTTACGTTCCTGCCAATCCGGCATGAAGGTTGAAAGCAGAGCGTAAAACTCCTTTGAGTGGCTCGGACAAAGAAAATGCGTAAACTCGTGTTCCACGACATATTCAATGCAGGATACCGGCGCTTCGATCAACAGATAATTGAACGTGAGTACACCGCGTTTTGGCTGGCAGCTTCCCCAGCGGGAAACCATATTCCGGTAGCGCAGTTCTGGGAACGCAACGCCGTATTTTTGAAATCTGGGATAGACGCTTTCACACAGTTCCCGGATCGTTTCCCGACAGCTGCGTTGAAGCCACCGTTCCAGCGTCCTCTGCTTCAAATCTAGGTCGTCCGGTGTTTTTACGCAGAGCGTAATATAAACGCCGTCACTGCTCACGCTGTTGCGTTTTCCCTCGATCACCTGCAACCGCTGGTCTCGCCCCAAAACCCGGAAACTCTCTCCGTCAACGTACTGCTTTGCCTTCGGTGCATAGCGTTCGATTTCTGCATATTGATCGATCGCTTTGATAATGTACTCCGCTTTTTCGTGCAGGAATCCCTCTATGCTTTCCAAAGAAACCGTGTCGTTGGCTGAAAGGAAAACCGATCCGTCCGGCTTGATCCGCAAATTGAGGTTTTTGACCGGTTTGCGCTGCAAATCGTATTCGATTTGCCTGCTATTCAATTCGATTGTCCGTTTCATTTGAATCTCCGCAAAGCAACGGTAATGACGCTTTCGATGATCTTATCCACGGTATCAAAATCGATCTGGACTCCGCGTTCCTTCTCAAGCTCGTAGAACAAATCGTCGATCTCCTGGGCGATCCGGTTGTGGATATCCTTATTGGTCTGCCAGTCAACCGTATCATGCTTTTCAATGATCGCGGTAATCGCCAGGGCAGCATCTGTAACCGTGTCCAGGTTCTGGTTCAAATCGATCACATCATCCAGAATCGCGCTGACCACGCCGTAAAACGCCTGGGCATGGACGTTGCCCTTGATCCGTTCCGGGTAGACGATATTGGTCGTTCCTTCCCGGTAATCGGCCATGATGGACTTCATCTTATCCAGATACTCCGCCTCGGAGATCACCCGGTTTTTATAATCCTCCAACGCATCCTTGATCCGCTTGGAAAAACTATCATAGTAAGCCGGATTCTCGTCACGGTTCGCTTTGATGCTTTTGGCCATGTGTGACCGGATCGCATCCGCCTTGGACCGCAGAGAGCCCAATTCCTCCAGTTCTTTTTCCAGTTCATCCTTATCGAGAATATCGACGGGATTGGTGATCTGCTTGATTCCGGCAACGGACAGGTGCGTATCCAGAAGATTCTGCATTTGTTTCTCATACTCTGCATTGTCAATGGCGTCTGCATAGCGCACTTTCACACTTCTGCGGACTTTCGAGAAGAAGATGAATTCGTCCTGGTATTTTGCCAGCTCCTCCCGCTCGAACGCGGCATACGCTTTCTCGGAATTCAGCACCGCGTTCAGCGCACGGCCGAAAACGCACAGCCCGTCGTAGAAATGCCCGCGTGTTTCCTCGTCCGCGAGGAAGAGTTCGACTTCTTCCGTATCCCGGCGATTCTTTAGAGAGACAAAAAGGTCACACAGATGGGAATACGCTTCCCGCAGCCTGCCCACGCAGGCCATGACGTCCACGACGACGCCCTTCAGGTCTTCCGCTTCAAACTGCTCCAGTCCCGCGCCGCTGTAAAGCTCCATTGCAGAGTCCAGCTTTTTGAGCAGTCCTCGATAGTCTACAATTAAGCCATAGTCTTTCCCGTCATAGAGCCGGTTCGTGCGGGCAATGGCTTGCAAAAGTCCATGTTCCTTCAACTCTTTGTCGATATAGAGCACTTGCGTCAGCGGCGCGTCGAAGCCGGTGAGCAGTTTGCTGCACACGATCAGAATATCGATCTCGCCGTCAATGAACTTGTTCTTTATCGTATCCTCATAGTCGTCCGCGTTCCCATACTGCGCCATCATGCGGTTCCAGAAGTCAACGACCACATTGTCGGTGCTCTCGTCCACTTCCTCGGACCCTTCCCGCATATCCGGCGCAGAAATCACCACCGCGGCGGTCAGATCGTCAAACTGGTCAAAGCATTTGAGATAGCGGATCGCGTCCCGCTTGTAATTGCAGGCAAGCATCGCTTTGAAACCGGTATTTTTATATCCTTCGACAAAATGCAGATTGATATCCAGCGCGATCCTCTTGATGCGCGCCTCTGTGGACGCCAACCGTTTCATGCTGCTCCACTTGTCCCGCAGGTCTGCCCTTTGGGCGGGGTTCAGCCGCTTTGTTACCTGATTGAACCAAAGGTCGATATTCTCTTCGTCCACATTCTGATCCACAAAACGCCCCTCATAAATCAGCGGGACGATAGCGTTATCCTCCACGCCGTCCTTGATCGTATAAGTATGGATCAGCTTGCCGAAGCGTGCCATGGTGTTCTTTTCGCTCTTCATCAGCGGCGTTCCGGTAAAGCCGACGTAGCACGCATTAGGGAAAACCGTCCGCATTTTCGCCGCGAGAGAACCGTAATTTGACCTATGGCTTTCATCCACCAGAACGAAAATGTCTCTGGAACTATTCTTCAGGCCGCTGCTTTCCACGGTGTTGAATTTGTTGATGATGGACGTGATCACATCGGCTGAGCCGTTGTTGATCAGCTCGATCAGGTGCTTGCCGCTGGTAGCCCGGGCAGGGAACAGGCGTGTATGGGAAAACGTCTTTGCGATCTGCTTGTCAAGTTCCTTACGGTCTGTCACGATCACGACGCGGGGATTCAGACTGCGCATCGTTTCCAGGATGTATTTGGATACCATGACCATCGTCAGCGACTTCCCGCTGCCCTGCGTATGCCAGATCACGCCGCTCTGGCGATTGCCGGCGGCGTCGTCGGTATTGACGGTCCTGATGATCTCTTCCACGGCAAAGAACTGCTGATAGCGGCAGATCTTCTTGACATTGGCGTCGTAGATCACAAAAAACTTCGTCAGCTTCATCAGCCGTTCCGGCGCCAGGAGGGAGATCAGATCCCGATCCTGGCGGGTGGGAGTGCGGCCTGCTACATGCTGCTCAACCAGCTTGTCCAGCCACGCGGTATCCTGCTCTTTCCAAATGCTCCAAAACCGCTTCCCGGTGCCGCAGGTGGCATACTTGACCGCATTTTTATTGGTCGCGACGACGATCTGCGCGAATTTGAACAGTTGGGGGATATAGTCCTTGCCTTGGTTGCGGATCATCTGTTCGACTGCCTGCTCCTCGCTGACCATCGGCGCTTTGCACTCGATGACCGCAAAGGGAATGCCGTTGACGAACAGCACAATATCGGTGCGGGCATTCTTCTGCCTGTCCCAACTGTCGCAGGAATACTCCTCTGTCACATGGTAGACGTTGTTGTCGGGGTTATCCCAGTCGATGTATTTGAGGTTGAAGCTCTTGGAGGTGCCGTCCGATAGCTTTTCCGGATAACTCTTGCCCAGCATCAGCGCGTCGTAGATCTTCTCGCTGGTGCGGATCAGCCCATCCGTCAGCGGCTCGTCCAGATCGGACACAGCCTTTTCGATATTGTCCGCGGTGAACTTGTAGGTAACACCGCCGAACTCGAATTGGTTGATGCGGCTGAGCTGCTTTCGCAGGATATCCTTTAGCAGCACGCCGGTCAGCGTCCCCCGCTCCCGCATGCACTCTTCGGGAGAAATATAAGTATAGCCCAGCTTGCACAATAGCTCGATAGCCGGATACTTGCTGACATTGTCCTCCAGATAGAGGTCGGATTGGGATTTGTAGCTCATTGCTGCTGCTCCATTATTCTAGGTTGCCTTCGATCATGGATTTGATTTCATCTAATCCAGAGTTGAGTTTCTTCCTCTCCCGGTCCGGAACTTGCTCTGGCGGCATTTCAAGCATTTGTTCCATTCCTCGCGCAAGTTTATAAAGGTTTGTGGGAATCTCCAGGATTTTCTGCTCTCTTTTCATGGCTTCACGGGCAGCGATCTCATCAACGATCTGCTTCATATACTTGGTGAGGTTGCTCCGTGCGCTGTAATCTGCCGGTGCGTAGAAGCTGATACGGCCATCTGTATATAGTTGATAGACCTTTCTCCGCTTATCACTGGCCGGGTCAAAAACGCCGACCGAATAACCGCCTTTGCTTTTCACGAGCCGCATACAGGGGATATCCGTGGCGCTGTCTCCGATGTAAACAATGTTTTCATAAGGAATCCTCAGTTGTGCATCCGGCATGCTGTCATTCACTCTCTCGTCATACTCTTCCATAAAACCCTTTGCAATCCGGAAGATATACTGCGTTTTAGTCGTGTAGTTAATGGCCTGCGCTGGCCATTCTGCGACCCCATCGGCAGTATAGAGATAAGACGACGCATAGATTCTTTTGAACTGTGACGCGATCCCGCTTCCCTCGATGATCTCTTTCAGGCCGGAGGAAATGATATAGTGTTCCAGCTCAATACCCTTTTTCGCGGCGTATTGATTCAGCCGTTCAAACCATGTTTCCACGCCTTTGAAAAGCGGAACATCCGCTCCGATTTTCCGGAAGTATTCCTTCCGAATGGGAAGCCTTTTCAATCTGGAGTAATTGAGCAGCTGATACATCCACGCCAGATTATTGTCCATCAGGTTATTCTTGGCCAAAGCATTCGCTTCGTCCCAGAATGTTTGCTTATCGACGCCGAAGGACGGGATCAGCGTGAAGGTCTGCATATCGTCCGGCGACAGGGTTTTGTCAAAATCATAACATATTGCCATTCTGGGCCTCTTGTCCCGAATTTCCTGAATCATGTCCTCGTACATAGATAAGCACCTCCGCTCTATTCTCGCACGATGCCCGTCAGCAAAAGCTGCATCAGGGCTTGTTTCTTTCGCTTTTCTTCATAACATTTACGCTGATGAAGGGTGATAAGGTTGTCGATAGATTCCAGATACTCCCCGATGGCTCTCTGTTCCTCAACGGAAGGAAGAGATACCATAGTGTTTCCTACCAGCTCTTTATTCAAGTTATTGACCGTACTTCCGGCAGCAAACATCCTATACTGATCAAGCATTTGATCCGTTCCGAGCATATGGCAAAGGAACTTCAAATCGAACCTGCTTTGAGTATCTCGGATAAGGAGCCAACCGTCATGAATACAGCCATTTATCCCCATAATGTAGGGCTTTCCGAAGCTCATAGAGTTGGAAAGGATCAAGTCGCCGGGCTGTACTTGCCTCGTTTTCGTAAGGCCTTCTGGCTTGATTTTTTCAGCTGTTTTGGTGATGTATCTGCCTTGTTCCGGCGCGTCTCCAATCTTCACCCAGTTCAGACCGTCAGGCGCGTCGGTGATATAATCATCTATCGGTCTCGGCGATCCACCACGCTCAATCAGCACCAAATCTGAGAACTTACGCTGTTCCCAAGGGCCAGCAAACCCAGAGAATCGAATCTCCGGTACACTGCTTCCTGCCCTTGGAAACAGTTTTTGCATATAGCTCTTTTTCAGAAGCTGAAGCTGTTCTACTTTCTTCTCCAGGAGTTCGATGATCTTGTCCTGTGTGGAGAGGATTTCAACGATGCGTTTCTGCTCGGCAATCGAAGGCAAAGAAACCTGGATCTGTGCAAAAGAATCCCAATACAGGCGCAGGCGAAAATCTGTCACACCATAGGATTGCCGGTGGATCATATTCACCATGCGAGGCTGCTTCATGTAGTAGTCCATAAACAGCGGAAAGACTTCATGCTCCGGATTTGCCACGATATATGCGGGGCTGACAAGGCCATCGGAGCGAGCGACGCCGATCGCTCCCTGCCAAGCGCGCATCATGTTGAACACTAGATCTCCAGCCTTTGCGGTTTTGTATTGGGTCTTGTCCTCTATGCGTTTGACCTTTTTCCCAAGCTCGTCTTCAGTCAACGTACCGTCCGACACACCGCTGTGAATTGAAACCGTCAGAATCGGCAGCTTCGGATCGCCGGCCAGCTTTCTCTCTTTGTAGATTTCACCCAGCGAGTATTCAGCCCAGTCACACGGCACAATACCGGTCGCCCGTTTACGGTACTTCTCCGGTACCTCTCCCCGTCTAATCCGGTCTATACGACGCTCAATTGTTTGACTCATAAAATGCGCCTCGCTTTAGGAATGAAGTTCTTTATGCTTGATCCATAATGCTTCTTTCGGTTTAATAACCAGTATGTCAATAGGCTTTCCAACAGTTTTTGGAGCAATGTGAAATCGCATTGTGTCGATTGTGGTTTGAATCGCATATTCTGCACATTTAATGCCATCCTGCAGGGTTAACAAATTCCACGCGATATTCAGTTCTGGGTGTTTTAATGCCGTATTTGGTATGACAATATGGTTTTCCAGTTCCTTTTCTTTCACTTCTCCATTTTCATTAGTATATTCAATCTTGATCCTATTAGGGGTGAACACTTGGTCATCGTTAACAACATAGCCGTTTTTAATTATTCTAGTTAAGATTTCAGTCTCTCCATCCCACCTTGCCCCGCAAACATTATCGACTACAAGCTCGTTGATCTTTAATAATGTTACCAAACGATATACTCTAAAGATATCTAGGTTATTATCCTTTTCATACCCTGCTACATGGAAGATCACAGGCTCAGTATGTGTCATACTCGAAAAGAACTCTAAGAGTTTTGATGCTGTTTCTGTTACTGAGTCTTCATTGCTATAATTGTTGTTGATAAAACTCTCGATATGACTGGCAATAGACTTTCCAATGATTGTGCCACTACCGCAAGTCGAAATACCAATCCGATTATCGCATAAAAACGTCTTGTAAACCGTATCGGTAAAGTGAACTCCAAATCTTGTTATTCCATTAGGTTCAGTTTGATTATAGGTTGAGCGGCTATCGCTTGCCATTATGATGCCTTCACTGGTACAAACAGTAATAATAAGTGACATATCGATTTCTCCTTTTACAATTCGTAAACGCAAACGCCTACAGTCCCAATTCCTCCATGTACTTCTTCATCTGCGCCTGCACCGCTGCCAGCTCCGCTTCGATGTCCGCGATATTCCGCTTTACCTCTTCGAGGTCGATCAGCGGCTCCTCCTCATAGGTGTCCACATAGCGCGGGATATTGAGATTATAGTCGTTTTCCGCGATTTCATTGAGCGTAGCCACATGGCTGAACTTGTCCTCGCCGGTAAAGCCCCGATCCGTTTTATACTGCCGGTAGGTTTCCACGATATGGGCGACGTCGCACTCACGGAGAATGTTCTGGTTCTTCCCTTTCTCATACCGCCCCTCGCCGCTGGCGTCGATGAACAGGACCTTGTCGCTGGTTCCGCGGTCCTTGCGGAAGATCAGGATGCAGGCCGGGATTCCCGCGCCGTAGAACAGGTTGGAAGGCAACCCGATGACCGCATCCAGGAAGTTGAACTTCTCAACGATCGTGCGCCGGATCCTGCCCTCACTCGCTCCGCGGAACAGGACGCCGTGGGGCAGGATCACGCCCATGCGTCCGGTGCTGTCATCCAGGCTGTGGAGCATGTGCATCACAAAGGCGTAGTCGCCTTTGGACGCGGGCGGGATGCCCCAGTCGAAGCGACGGTAAGGGTCCAACTCGGCGGTCATTTTCTCCTTCTTGTCCTTGGCGTCCAGACCGGCGTTGGAAAGGAACCCACTGTCCCATTTGTCCAAGGAGAAGGGCGGATTGGCAACGATGCACTGGAACTTCATCAGCTTGTCGTCCTGGATATTCTGAGGATTTGCCAGCGTATCGCCCTGCCAGATCACCGCATCGTCCACATGATGCAGGAACATATTCATCCGGCATAGTGCCCAGGTCTGCATATTCTGTTCCTGCCCATACAGACGGGTTTTGGGGCTGCCGACCTGCTTCAGCGCCTTCAACAGCAGTCCGCCGCTGCCGCAGGTGGGATCATAGATGCGGTCATTTTCTTTGGGCTGGACGAGTCTGGCAACCGGCTCGGAAACCATGCTCGGCGTGTAGAATTCCCCGCCCTTTTTGCCGGCGTCCGACGCGAAATTCGCAATCATGTATTCGTATGCATCCCCGATGATGTCGGCGCTGCCGAGCTGGGATGCGCGGAGGTCCAGATCCTTGAAATCTTCCAGCAGGTTTTTCAGGATCGCGTTTTTCTCTCTCGGCTCACCGAAATCGACGGTGGAGTTGAAATCGATGGCCCGAAACACATTATGGAGCTTTGCGCTGTTGTTGCTCTCGATGGCCGCCAGCGCGACGTTGATCTTCTGTCCGATCTCCGTATCGTTGCGGTTAGCATAGAGATAAGAGAATGAGGACGTTTCATCCATGATAAACCGCTCCCGGCTCATGGCGCGCTGTACTCTGCGCTCGTCGCCGTCATACTGCTCCATATACCGCTGCCTGGTCTCGGCATATACGTCGCTCAGATACTTCACAAAGAGCATGGAGAGGATGTAATCCTTATATCTGGAGCTGTCGATCTTCCCGCGGAAGCTGTCGCAGGCTTTCCAAAGGACTCTTTCTATATCCTGCCTGGTGGTCATTTTTGTTTACCTCTTTTCATCTTGATAAATGCCGCTTCTGTTACTGCCGTAAAGCATTGCCGCTTTTTCTCCGCCAGCTGCCGCAGGAGCTCTTGCTCCCTGTCCGCAAGGACCGTCAGCTGTCCAAGGATTTGTTGCCGGTTCAATGGGAACACCGGAATCGGCAACGCTGCGACAAACCCGGAACTGATGGTTCCAAAGGCACTGCTGCCGCTGCTGTTCTGGAAGATTTGCTGCTTTGTCTGTTCGCACCGGAGATACCAAAGAAGGTATTCTGGCAGGATTGCGCTGCTGTCTGCGCGTATGATGGCAAAATGGGATGGGATCAGGAAGCCACAGAGGGATTCATCCTGGATCAGCACAGAGGTGTACGGAGCGCTCAAGCGAAGCAGCACATCGCCCCGGCGGGTCAGAAAGTCCTCCTTGATCCGTTCGGTCGAGAAAAACTCCTCAGAAAACGCGGTGTTGAGCCCGCCTGTGTCCGTGAGGCATTTCAGATTCAGGAGCCGATACCGGAAACTCGAAATCTCGTCGCCCTGCGCCCGTTTTCGGCCTGTAACGAAGCCTGTCCGTACTAAAGCTATTTCAAATAAAACCATGTCGTCACCAAAATCCGTCCTGGTAGAATTGTGATATTCTATCAGAATATTAACATACCCGTTGAGCCCTGTCAAGCAATTTCTGTCATGGTGAAATTGTGATTGTATCTGTTTTCTAAAACTCAAAGCAACGTAATAATGGGCGCAAATCCATGCGCCCATTATCTGAATCAGTTTGTAATCAATTCTGAGACCACCGTTTCTTCCACCCGCTCCCGAATGTTGTTCATCCGCCTGACCCACTCCATCTGATCCTCGGCCTTGAGCTGTTTCATGACGCCCGCGCGGGCAGCGTACTGCTTGACCAGCAAATCGAACATCTCTTGTTGGCCTTCCGGTCGATCCCCTCCAGGTGGGCGTTCAGCTTCCCGCTGAGTAGCATCCCGGTATAAATGCTGTCGTGATATTGTTGCAAGTACCGCTTCCGCCTCATGCCCCACACCCCAATTCGGGGTGCCTCTGGCGGCAGCAGGTCAGGGAGCAGATAATCGCCCTTGCGGTGCTATATGATCTCGTTCATGTTCATTTCCTCCCAAATTGTTTTTTTGCCGGTATGTTGATGTCTTTTAGAGTCAAGTCCTCCATACTTATGATGCAAACAAATAATCCGAACGTCGTCCCGATTGGTACGAAGTTCGGATTTCTCGTTTTTGGTGGAGTACAAGCATTCGAACGTGACGGATATCTACTTGACTGCCCTGATCGAGTCCGAGGAATCGCGTTTATGCCCGGAGTGTGTTCTTGCGTTGATGCAGTTCAACGCATAACTCCAACGAACAGACCCGTTACGCATCGCGTAAACACAATGTAAACGGCGCAGTTTTCGCGTTCAAATAGCTCTATTTTATGCGCAGCATTAAAGGAAAAACAGCATTTTGAAAATTTTCTTGTTCCGGAGGGTGGTCAAAACGGCCTCCAAAACGGCATTTATTAGTGGAGGGGTTTGTTAGCAACAGTTTTTTTGAAACTTTCTGCCGGATTGGGTGGTCAATACCCCCCTGTTTTCTACATTCATTATGAGAGGATCTTTTTTGACCGCTTCAGGATGCCCGAAGGATCAAACCGGGTTCCGCAGGAAAACCAGAGAAAAAGGGAGGAAAACACAATGGATAACACAAAAGAAAATGCCGAATCCGCCATGCAGGGAAGGGAAACGGAGGACTTCCGCGAGCTCCTCAAGAAAGGGAGGATCGATCCCAGCTCCACCCTCGGACTGAATGACATCATGGAAACGGTCTATGAAAAGCCGCCCGCCCTGATCGACGGATTCCTGTTTAACGGCATCTACATCATGGCAGGTGCCCCGAAAACCGGAAAGACCTTTCTCCTGGAGCAGATCGCCTACCATGTCAGCACCGGGAAGCCGCTATGGGACTTGGCGGTGCGGCAGGGAACGGTGTTATATCTGGCTATGGAGGATTCGTGGGAAGACATCCAGACGCGGATGTATCGGATGTTCGGCCCTGAGGGTTCCGACAAGCTTCGCTTTGCCAGCTGGCCATGCTCCATTGGAAACGGGCTGACGGATCGCCTGTATTCCTTTCTGAAGAAGTATGAGGACACCCGGCTCATTATCATTGACACTTTCCAGTGTGTCAGGGATGCAGACAACGGCCGCTATTCCTATGCTGCGGACTACCAGACCATAAAGGACCTGAGATTATTTATCTCCCCGTACCAGCTGTGTCTCATTCTTGTGCATCACACACGGAAGCAACCCTCCGATCAGTGCTTTGAGCGAATCTCCGGGACAAACGGACTGATGGGAGCATCCGACGGCGCATATCTGCTGCAAAAGGACAACTATACGGACAAGAAGGCCACGCTGCACATGTCCATCCGCAATTCTGCCTCGCAGACCTTTTACCTCAAAAGGGACCCCACAACGCTTCGCTGGGAGCTGGAGAAGGTACAGGAGAGCCTCCCGGAGCCACCTCCAAACCCGGTCCTGGAGGCAGTCGCAAGGCTGGTGACGGCGGAAGCACCGGAATGGCGGGGCAGCCCGGCAGAGCTGGCAACCGAAGCGGGAAACAGCGCAACGGCTGCGGCAGCATCCAGACAGGCGATTGAGAACATGGGCGTTGCGGCCTCCACGCTGTCTGCCGGAAGTCAGGCAAACGTCCAGAAGTCAACAGGAAGCGGCGGCATTGTGACACTTACATTCGGGATACCGAGGGGTGACAGGGGCGCAACTGGCCCCCAAGGGCCGCAAGGCGAGAGAGGGCCGCAGGGAATTCAAGGGCCTGTCGGAATGACCGGCCCGGCTGGGCCGCAGGGAATCCAGGGCGTTCAGGGGCCGCAGGGAGTTCAAGGGCCTAAAGGCGATACGGGTTCTGCCGTAGCTGTCGAGACACAAGGTATGTACTACTTCAGCGTAGACAACGATTCCAATTCGCCCACTTACGGTCACTTGTTCCTGACCTATTCCGGGAATACCGCGCCGAATTTCAGCATTAACGAAGAAGGACACCTTATATGGACTGTGGAAGAGGAGGAAGAATAAATGCCTTATATTGACCTTGGCCCCGTAGTCGGGCCGCAGGGCGAACAGGGCGCTACGGGCGCTCAGGGCATCCGTGGCGAACAGGGATTGCCGGGGCCGAATCAGGTAACGAACAGCACTTTGACCCCTCTTACCGGGGTGCTTGTCGGGAACGGATCAAATGTTGGGATCAGAGATATTTCCGGTACTCCTACTTCTGGAAGCGATGCTCTGCTTACTAGCGGCGGAGCGTTTACGGCGCTAGTACAGAAAGCGGCGCATACAGAAATTGCGCCATATGAATCAAGCTCTACGGCAAGCCGCGCATATGGAGTTGGACAGCGGTTTTGTTATGGGAACAATCTGTACGTTGCGACTGCGGAAATTGCGTCCGGCGGCACGATTACTCCCGGCACGAACTGTGTTGCCATATCGGCAGCCGGGCTGTTCAATCCGACGCCGCTGACGTCTGCAAACGACCTCGACAATCTCTCCGGTGATGGGTTCTTTTCTTGGGGAGCATCCAGTAAGCCGGATAACATCCCGAAGCAAAACGTAGGCTTTGTGCTGCAGATTTCGGCAAGCGCTACACGAAAATGGCAGCTTTCTATGTTGACCGTATCGTCCGCCCCTGAGGTTTGGGCGAGGATTAAAGAAACTAACTGGTCGGCGTGGGTTCAGTTATAAGGAGGGCTTTCAATGTACTATCTCATAGAAAAGGCAACGACTACGCAGGGAACAGCAAAAGCGATTACGGACAAGTCCGATCTCACTTCCGCGACTATGGCACTTCATCAGGTTATGGCGAGCGCAATGGCAAATCCTGATGTGGAAAATGTCCTTGCCATGATTATTGATGATACCGGGGCTGTTCAGCGGCACGAATACTGGGTGCGGAACGGTGAGTCTGAGTAAGGTCATTGAGGTTGCCCGTGGTGAGCTGGGAGAGACGGAACTGCCGAAAGGATCGAACCGGGTCAAGTACAACACCGCCTATTACGGGCGGGAAGTTTCCGGGAATGAATTCCCTTGGTGCGTCACGCTGCAATGGTGGATTTTCCAAGAGGCTGGCGAGAGAATGGCGTTTTTCGGGGGCGGTAAAACGGCGAGCTGCCGGACGCTCCTGCGCTGGTATCGGGAGCAGGGACTTACGGCGGACAAGCAGGACATCCAGATTGGGGATATCCTGATTCAGAATTTTTCCGGGAAGAAGAGGGACGGCGAACTGGACACGGAGCATTGCGGGCTTGTGGTAGAAAAAGGGCCACTTGCTGGCACGTGGTATACCATCGAAGGGAACACGGCAGGTTATCATATGAAGTGCAACACTTGAAGAAATAGAAAGACAACATAGCTCCTGAAGTGTAAAATGTAAGTGACCAAACAAACACTTGCACAGGAGGAAGCTATGTCGTCC
>JAEEGF010750145.1_pt1 | contig 14569 bp, 11 predicted proteins | sample 9134171 | NCBI WGS metagenome assembly JAEEGF01 (sample SAMN16246542, study PRJNA631951) | gut metagenome | biome: gut microbiome; feature: rumen; material: AP-attached | host: Bos | place: Iran: Karaj | collected 2018-10
TGGCAGCCACCTTTGCTATCGGGTATCCGGTGGCCTTACTTGCCAGTGTCGATGAGCTGCTTACTCTCGGGTTGACCTCGATGACACAGTACTCAAAGCTGGTGGGATGAAGGGCGAACTGAACGTTACAGCCTCCTGTTATCCCCAGCTCATCTATGATGTTGAGAGCAGAGCTCCTGAGCATCTGATATTCCTTGTCGGAGAGGGTCTGTGACGGAGCAACGACAATGGAGTCTCCTGTGTGAACACCAACAGGGTCAATGTTCTCCATGTTGCAGACAGTTATGCAGTTGCCTGCGCTGTCCCTCATTACCTCATACTCAATTTCTTTCCAGCCGGAAATGCAGCGCTCAACTAAAACCTCTGATGCCCTGGACAGCCTGAGTCCGTTCTTTAATATCTCCTCACACTCGGCCTGGTTATGGGCAATTCCGCCTCCGGAACCTCCAAGGGTAAATGCCGGACGCAGCACCACCGGATAGCCGATCTTGCGTGCAAAAGCAACTCCGTCAGCAACGTTGTGCACCACCAGGGAAGCAGCGCAGGGTTCACCTATCTTTTCCATGGTGTCCTTGAATTCCTGTCTGTCCTCAGCCTTTCTGATGGTCTCTGCCGTGGTTCCGAGGAGCTTTACATTATGAGCCGCAAGGAACCCTGACTCAGCCAGCTCCATTCCAAGGTTAAGCCCGGCCTGTCCTCCAAGGGTCGGCAGGATCGAATCAGGCTTTTCTTTTTCTATTATCTGTTCAAGAACCTTGACGGTGAGCGGCTCTATGTAGACCGCATCCGCAATGTCCTTATCTGTCATTATTGTTGCGGGGTTGGAGTTTACGAGAACAACTTCCACTCCCTCTTCTTTTAAAGATCTGCAGGCCTGGGTTCCGGCGTAGTCGAACTCAGCAGCCTGTCCTATTACTATCGGCCCGGAACCTATGACCAGGACCTTGTTTACATCTTTATTCTTTGGCATCTTATTACCCCTTCATCATTTCTATAAATCTGTCAAAAAGATATCCGGTGTCCTGAGGTCCGGGGCACGCTTCGGGATGGAACTGAACTGTAAAAATGTTCTTTCCCACATACTTAAGTCCCTCGTTGGTTCCGTCATTTACATTCATAAAGGCAGGTACTGCGATGTTCCCATCCAGCTTGTCCACATCAACAACATAGCCGTGGTTCTGAGAGGATATGAAAACTCTTCCCGTCTCCAGGTCCTTGACCGGGTGATTGCCTCCTCTGTGGCCGTACTTCATCTTGTAGGTATCAGCTCCTGTTGCCAGAGCCATCAGCTGGTGTCCAAGGCAGATGGCAAATATCGGCACATCGCTGTCATAAAGCTTTTTGATCTCTGTGATAATACTTCCGCAGTCCTTGGGGTCCCCCGGACCGTTTGACAGCATGATGCCATCAGGCTTATCGGACAGGATCTCTTCTGCAGTGGTGGTACATGGATAGACGGTTACGTCGCACCCTCTGGCAGCCAGAGAAGCTGCAATGTTCCTCTTGGCACCCACATCCAGCAGGGCAACCTTAAGGCCTTTTCCCTTCAGCTCTTTTACCAGAGAAGGTCTCTTTTCCCTCTTTGATAAGTCGCCCTTGAGGCAGGCTTCATAGTCATCTTTGTTAAAAGAAGCGCTTCCTGAGAGCGGCCCGTTGTCGCTTAGATCCTTTGCTCCGGCCACTTCGTATTTATCCGTACAGGAAACCTTTGATACCACATCGCCTGTTGTATAGGCCTTCAGTCTATCTTTTACATCCTCATATTTCAGATTCTGATTCGTGGTCAAAAAGCCGTTCATGGTGCCCTTTTCCCTGAGTATCCTCACCAGTGCCCTGGTATCTATCCCCTCTATTCCGGGAATATCGTACTTTATGAGAAAATCCTGAATGGACATGTCGCACCTGAAATTGGAGGGAACCCTCGACAGTTCCCTGACTATGATCGCATCCGGCCATATTCTCTCCGACTCCATGTCCTCAAGGCACACACCGTAATTACCGATGAGGGGATACGTCATACACACCGCCTGGCCTGCATATGAAGGGTCCGTAAAGACTTCCACATAGCCTGCCATGGAGGTGTTAAACACCACCTCTGAAACCACATCCTTATCAGCACCTATGTGTTTCCCCACAAATGTAGTTCCATCCTCCAGTATCAAAAAAGCTTTCATCCATTTCCTCCAGTTATTTCGATTTCGTGATATACGGACTGCTCCGCATATTTGGTTTCGTGATATACGGATTGCTCCGCAAAATGAGCTCTCGCAATCCTACAGACATTCGGAATCCGCGGGGCCCCTTCCCCACTGCTTCCTCATGGATTCGAATCATCCACGTTTTCGTGATATACGGATTGCTCCGCAAAATGCGCTCTCGCAATCCTACAGACATTCGGAATCCGCGGGGCCCCTTCCCCACTGCTTCCTCATGTCTGTTCGATCCTCAAGGTCAAATGGTGCTTTGTGCAAGCACAGCATCATTCGACTTTTCGTCCCTATATCACTCAAAGTATCTTACGCCGCTCTCGAAGATCTTAAGATCCTGCTCACCGAAGATGTTGACTGCAACGCCGTCACCGCGTCGCTCGGAGTGGGCCATCTTACCAAGGCATCTTCCATCGGGTGAGAGGATACCCTCGATGGCCATGTAGGATCCGTTGATATTCCACTCGTCATCCATTGACACATTGCCTTCCAGATCGCAGTACTGGGTAGCGACCTGCCCCTTTGCAAAGAGCTCGTCCAGGACCTCCTTAGGTGCAACAAATCTTCCCTCTCCGTGGGATGCCGGATTGGTGTAAACACCGCCCAGCTCTGCCCCCGCAAGCCATGGTGAATTGTTGGATACCACCTTGATATAGGCCATCTTGGAGATATGTCTGTTTATGGTATTGTATGTGAGTGTAGGTGAACACTCATCCTGTCCAGTCACGCGGCCGTTGGGCACAAGTCCCAGCTTGATCATGGCCTGGAAACCGTTGCAGATACCAAGGGCAAGTCCGTCCCTGTTCTGCAGCAGGTCATCAACTGCTGCCTTGATCTCCTGATTCTGGAATGCTGTTGCAAAGAACTTGGCACTTCCGTCGGGCTCATCACCTGCGGAGAAGCCGCCCGGGAACATTATGATCTGGGCGCTTTCTATGGCCTTTTTGAACTCTGCCACCGACTCCTCGATGTCTTTTGCATCCCTGTTTCTGAATATCTTTATATCAACATCTGCTCCGGCTCTCTCAAATGCCGCTGCAGAATCATACTCACAGTTGCTGCCCGGGAATACAGGTATGAATACCCTGGGCTTAGCCACTTTGTGCTTACATACATAAACGCTGTCAGCCCTGAATAAATCTGACCCAACCTCTTCCTTGTCATCTGAAGCAGTTGTGGGGAATACCTTCTCCAAAGTACCCTTCCACTGCAAAAGAGCTTCATCCACAGTAACAGATGTTCCGCAGAAGCTGAATTTTCCGTCATCTGTAACTTCGCCTATGAGTCTTGCTCCATCTATCTTAAGGGCTTCATCTACTGCATCCGGACTGATCTCTGCGATGATGTCTGCTATGTCGTTGGCAAACAGCTCTTTTGCCTCAAGGCTCTCATCAAGAGCTACTCCAAGGCCGTTACCGAATGCCATTCTTGATACTGCTGCACAGATTCCGTAGCCGTCCTCTGCATACGCGGACTTGATGGCCCCCTTGTCCATCAGCTCTTTTACCTTGCCATAGAGCTCCATAACCTTCTCATAGTCAGGAAGGTCAAAGGCATCTCTCTTTATCCTGAACTGAACCAGTTTGTTGCCTGCTGCCTTGAGTTCGGGTGTGACGACATCCTTAAGGCTTGCCACATCAACAGCAAAAGACACAAGGGTAGGCGGAACATTTATATCGTTGAAGGATCCGGACATGGAGTCCTTGCCGCCGATGGATGCGATGCCAAAGTTCATCTGTGCCTCATATGCACCAAGAAGTGCGGTGAAAGGCTGGCTCCATCTGGTGGGATCCTCGGTCATCCTCTTGAAGTACTCCTGGAATGTGAAATGGAGTTTTCTGTAGTCGCCGCCTGATGCCACGATCCTGGCAACAGACTCGGTAACTGCGTAAGCTGCTCCGTGATAAGGGCTCCAGCTTGAAAGATAAGGATCAAAGCCGTAGCTCATCATTGTCACTGTGTCGGTCTTGCCTCCAAGAACAGGGAGCTTGGCGATCATTGCCTGGGTCTCGGTCAGCTGATATTTGCCGCCGTAGGGCATGAGAACCGAACCTGCACCGATGGAGGAGTCGAACATCTCAACAAGGCCCTTCTGGGAGCATACATTGAGATCTGCCAGTTCACCCAGCCATGCAGCCTTAGCATCTCCTGTCAAAAGAGCTTTCTTCGCACCTTCAGATGCGATCTGCTGCAGGTAATTTCCTTCTTTCTCCGGGATCTCAACCCTGACTTTTGTCTCCTGATGAGCGCCGTTGGTATCAAGGAAGGATCTCTTTATGTCAACTATCTTGCGGCCTCTCCATTTGAGAACGAGCCTTGGATCTTCTGTAACAACTGCAACCTTTACTGCTTCCAGGTTCTCTTCTCCCGCAAATGCCAGGAACTTCTCAGCATTCTCAGGTGCAACCACAACTGCCATTCTCTCCTGGGATTCGGAGATGGCCAGCTCTGTTCCGTCGAGACCCGCGTACTTCTTGGGAACCAGATCAAGATCAACATCAAGGCCGGGAGCCAGCTCGCCGATTGCCACGGAAACGCCGCCTGCACCAAAGTCGTTGCACTTCTTGATGATCTCGCTTACTTCAGGTCTTCTGAAGAGCCTCTGGAGCTTTCTCTCAGTGGGAGCATTTCCTTTTTGTACCTCTGCTCCGCAGCTGGTCAGGGACTTGGAATCGTGGGCCTTGGATGAGCCTGTAGCTCCGCCGCAGCCGTCCCTTCCTGTTCTTCCGCCAAGAAGGATTATGATATCTCCGGGATCGGCGCTCTCTCTGATGACGTGCTCCTGGGGAGCTGCGCCCATAACTGCGCCTATCTCCATACGCTTCGCAACGTAACCGGGATGATATATTTCTTTTACATAGCCTGTTGCCAGACCGATCTGATTGCCGTAGGATGAGTAGCCTGATGCCGCACCGCGAACCAGCTTCTTCTGTGAGAGCTTGTCCCTCAGAGTCTCAGACACGGGAACTGTGGGATCTGCAGCGCCTGTTACACGCATGGCCTGATATACGTAGCCTCTTCCTGAAAGAGGATCTCTGATAGCTCCGCCAAGGCAGGTTGCCGCGCCGCCGAAAGGCTCGATCTCGGTGGGATGGTTGTGGGTCTCGTTCTTGAAGAATACCAGCCAGTTCTCGGTCTTGGGTCCATCGCCATAATCCACTTCAACAGGAACCACAACTGTGCAGGCGTTATTCTCCTCAGACTCTTCCATATCCGTAAGCTTGCCGTCTGCCTTAAGCTTCTTCATGCCCATGAGGGCTATATCCATGAGAGAAATGAACTTTTCTTTCTTTTTGTCATCTGTTTTATAAAGGTCATCCCTGGCTGCAAGGTAGTCTTTATAAGCTGCCTCGATGGGCTCTCTGTAGAAGCCGTCGCCAAACTCCACTTCCGTCAGCTCAGTGCCGAAGGTGGTGTGTCTGCAGTGGTCTGACCAGTATGTATCAAGCACCCTGATCTCAGTCATTGAAGGATCTCTGTGCTCGTCTTTTGCAAAGTACTCCTGTATCCACTTGAAGTCGTTGAAGGTCATGGCAAGGCCCAGGGAGTCATAAAGCTCTTTTAATGAAGCCTCGCTCATATCCTTAAAACCGTCAAATACCTTGACATCCTCGGGCTCATCATAAACTGCAAGAAGAGTCTCGGGCTTTTTGTCATCGGCGATCCTGGAATCCACTGGGTTCATGGTGTAGTTCTGTATCTTAACAAGCTCGTCATCTGTCAAATCTCCAATGAGCATATATGTGACAGCTGTCTTGATGACAGGCGCTTCATCCCCCTTGATAAAGCGCACGCACTGCTCAGCGGAATCCGCCCTCTGGTCAAACTGTCCCGGCAGAGCCTCGATACTGAACATTCTGGCCCCCTGCGGCACCGGTATTTCCTCCCTGTACAGAATATCAACCGGTGGTTCGGAAAAGACTGTGGTCAGCGCCTTTTCAAACACCTCATCGGACACATTCTCCACATCATATCTGATGAACATGCGAACCTCGCTGACGCTCTTTATCCCAAGATATCCCGAGATCTCAGACTTCAGTTCCCTGGCCTTTACGGCGAAGGGGGCTTTCTTTTCCACATAGATTCTTCTTACTGCGCTCATATTCTCTCCTCTTTTCTTATATTTGGTTGTTCAGAGTCAACCTGTGAATTTGATCTTTTCGTATAACGAAAAAGTGCTTAGATGAACTTAAGCACTTTTATAAACGATTAATTATTTAATTCTTCGGGCACTAATCCCTCCAAAACATACATCAATTCCCTGTCTATTGCTTCCTCTGTAACGCCGATGGTCCTGGAAGCGGTCTTGAGACCTTCCACCACGTACATAAGATTACGGGCACAGCCAAGTGGGTTCTCACAATAAAACTCACCGCTGCTGACGCCGTTCTCTATAAGCTTTTCAATGATCCTCACCGCAGTGTCAAACTGGACCTTTAAGGGATTGTCATTACCCGTCACCTTGTGTATTGAGAAATACTCATAGGTGGCGGCAGTGAGGTTGTTCTTTTTGCGAAGGATATCTTTTTTCTGTTCCTTAAGGAAAAGAGCTAACATATCACCGGCAGATGCATCACCGGAGAGAGCAGCCACTACGGCCTCCTCATCGTCCTCGTCGATCTCCTCCTTAAGAACTGCAAGGAAGATTTCCTCTGTACTGGAAAAATAGAGATAAAGACCCCCACGACTGATCTCGCAGGCATCTACCACATCCTTCATTGTTACATCTTTAAAGCCCTTCTCGGCAAAAACTTCTCTGGCCTTCTTAAGAATGTACTTTCTTTTCTGGACTGATTTCTCTCCCATCTCTCCCCCTACTCACACTCTGAGTTCTCTGCCCCAGAATCTCAACAGGTCATCCATCTTCTTAACTACCTGATACAGTACTCCGTTTCGAACGCCCTCGGCCCAGACCGAGCCCTTAGTCATTCCGGACAGGATATATTTGGAAAGGATACCGGCAAGATCATCCATGTCAGTGATCTGGGCATCCGCAATATACATAAGCTCATCTTTAGCAGTGTTGATGCGGTTTCTGGAGTAGACATACACATAATTGCGATCTAAGAGGTTCGTCCCCTGACACGCCTTGACAAAGGCCAACAGATTGGAATTGTACACCGGAAAAGGTATGGACTTAAGATCGCTGTTGGAATACCTCTGAGCAACATCGGCCTGGACATTGTCCTTCAGCCAGCCAAGGTATGGTGTTATCTTGTCAATCTCCGGACGATATCTGATGACAATATCTTCTACGCTGTTCTCATTGATGTTTCCGTCATTTCCGTCATATTCCATGCTCATATTGTCTCTCCTCCAGGAACTGTAGCATTTACAGTAACTCAAAGTCAAAAAACATTATAGCAATTTCGAATATTTATGTCTAGCGTTCACAGATGTCTCATAGTCATGGAAACCTGTAAAAGTGTTACAATTCAGTTGTCAGCCAGGCAGTTCAGTGCGGATATAAACCCATCTGCTCGCTCCGACTGTGGTCGGTTTCATGCCGCGCCCAATCACATGTCATCATTCAGCGCCAGCATCAATATGCCCGGAATGAAGCCCACAAAAAGAAGTGTGCAGATCTTGAAGGCAAGGCCCAGGGGCTGTCTCTGATCCATCTTCTTAAAGGCCACGATTGTCATGGGCAGTCTCCAGCAAAGCGGTATAAACAGACCTGCCGAGGCGAATACACAGGCAATCACAAGAAATACCTTAATGGCTGTCACAAGGCCTGCCTGAGGATGCTGGTCGTAGTAGACCTGCTGATACACCGGCTGCCCAGGCTGGTACTGACCCGGCTGGAACTGCACAGGCTGTGAAGGATCCTGAACCTGAAGTGTATTGGCATTCTGATATTGCATCTGCTGCGTATTCTGATACTGCATCTGCTGAGCATTCTGAGACATCATCTGCGGCGCTGCCTGCATCTGCTGTGCCCCCTGCATCTGCTGCGCACCCTGCATCTGAGGCGCATTGCGGTACTGCATCTGTACAGTGCTGCCAGGCTGCATCAAAGGCGTGGTCTGCTGAATTTTGTCAGGATTAAACCCTCTTATGGGATCTTCAAAAGTAACTGTCTGGGAAACTTCCGTTTTTTCTCCGCAGTTTCCGCAAAAAGTATCGGTGTCTGATAATGGAGCCCCACAATTAGGACATTTTTTCATATCGAATTCCTCCTATATATAGTAATTGGCGAGATAGCCTCATCCGTTAGGTTGCGGTATTTCATTGGTCATTGCTTTGCTTCAGCTTTTTATGTCTTTCCTTTTGCTTTTGCCGATCATAGGATCTTCTGCCTGCTGCAAGTCAGTACCTGACTCCGAGGCTACGCAGCTCTTCCTCAACCTGCTCGTAGCTTATAAAATGGATCCCCTTCCATCCCAGCTCTTTTGCAGCAACAATATTCTCAAGAGTATCATCTATAAAGACGGTTCGTTCCGGCACAAGGTCGTAGCGCTCCATAAGTAGTTTGTATATTTCATGTCCAGGCTTGATGACACGGTCTCTGTAGCTGAGTATACCACCGTCAACATAATCCAAAAAGCTCATGGCCTCCTTACAACCTGTGAGGGCCTGCTTGCTGAAATTGGACAGAACCAGTACCTTGTATCCTGCGGCCTTTAGTGCCGTGATCCAGGGAATTGTCTTTTCCCTCTTCGTCACAATGTCCGTCAGATCTGTAAATGCTCTCCTGAGTTCTTCTTCAATCTCAGGATCATTCTCCACAAATTTGTCCACGATCTCCTCTGTGGTCAGATTTCCGATATCGAACTCCTTCCAGTCAGAGCTGTAGACCGTAGCCTTTCCGATCCTCTCAACCATGGCTTTGTCAAAGCCTTTATCTGACAGGAACTTCTCCCAGGCAAAATCCACAAGAACATTTCCTATATCAAATACTACAGTATTGATCTCTCCGTCAGGAATGACGTTGCCGAATTTGTCATGTCTTTTGTCACTGCTGAATGCATCCAGAGATGCCACAGTGTGCCGTCCTGTCAGCGCCCCTATGGACCAGATCAAAAGCCACAGAGCTATCGGAACCGCGATCGTTGCAGCAACGCATCCTATAAATATGTTGTAAGTATCCGGTGATCCGGTCAGCGCCTCAAACAAAAGCACCACATACATTGCAACGAGTATCACTATTCCACAGATTGCGAGAACCCTCTTGTACATAGGAGTCTCGGCCTTCACTTCTTTATACATAACAACAAATCTCACTTTCTAAAACCTGCTTAAATACAAGGTCATATTCAGATTCTACAAATATGAAATTTAGTGACTGCGCCGATATTTCTTGAACAATGCAGTCACTGTTTCTGCCCGTTTTGAAAGCCATTTGGCCAAGTTTTCAATAATAGAGCGGACATTTCTCCAAATTTCCATAACATGATACACTACTGCATTGATTCACGCAATACATAAAGCTGCCCACATATATTATGTATTCGAAATATAAGGTCAGACACCACAAACAACATATCCATGGGGTCTGACCTCTTCTTATAATGCTTTTAAAAAAACTTGCCAATCAGGTCTTTTGCAAGCAGGATGCGATTCGTCTTCACCTGGCTTTTCTGGCTGTCATAATCAAAAATATATTTATCAAATGCATTTATTATGACTGTTCCCGACGGATGTACAGCCTCCCTCTTAAACCCACTCATGTATACAGCATGTACATGACCATGAAGCATATAGTCCGGATGACATACTCCAAGCAGATCATTAAGGCACTCATATCCAACGTGAGGCAGGTCATCCATGTCACCAAATCCTCTGACCGGGGAGTGTGTAACAAGAATATCAAAACCGCCGTTTATTACGATATCACGTTTGCATTTACTTATGCGGCGCCGCATTTCAAGCTCTGTATACATATAAGGGCCCGGCTTATATTTCATTGAACCTCCAAGGCCAAAAAAACGTATACCCTTATATTTAAATATCCTGCCATCAATATTCTCGCACCCCTCAGGAGGCCTGTTTACGTAAGCTGAATCATGGTTGCCAGGAACATAGAGGACCGGCAAACTCGTCATTGTAACCAAAAATTCAAGATAAGCTGCGCTTAAGTCTCCACAAGATATAATAAGCTCTACACCATCAAGCTTATCCGGAGTGTAATAATCCCACAGAGCCTTTGATTCTTCATCAGCTATTGCCAGTATCTTCATAGAATATTATCGTTCATCCAATCCATGACAGCTATCTTTGACGGAGCAAGCGTATCATATACTACAGATACCGCATTTTGATTCGCGCCGATGCTGTCCTGAATAACCTTGTTGCCAGCGTGCAATTCTCCGGAAAATGGGTCCACGCTGCCGTTGATGATAGAACTCTTAAACAACGAAAGAAGCTTTCTGGTCTGATATGGGAGTTCAGCAACCCTGAGATCAACAACTCCTGTTGATAGGCCAAACCAGTAATTGGCTGCCGAATGACTGTTTATCAGCTGCTGCAGGTCCCACTCATCATTCAATACTGACTGCACAATCTGTGAATAGTATCTGCCCCAGTTATAGTAAGGAGCACCGATATAAATGTCTTTGCCCTCCGACATTTTGTACACTCCGGGTCTTTTCATGTCAGAAACCCCCATTGCATACTCAAAATCAGCATATATTGACGCCCCTTCCTCACGCCACTCTGACATATAATCAAAGTTTCCGCTTCTGCCGGCATATTTCATTGATATCCTGCAGTCGGGGTCAATAATAGATACCCCGATGGCAAAAGCGTTTAGATTAGCCATACTCATATTTCCGAAATTGCGCACAAGATATCCTATTATTCTTTCTTTTTTGCCTTCAGCAGAAATAAGCTGTATATCTGCTGCAAGTATGCCCATCAGGAAAGCAGCCTCATAGAGTTTACCCTGATAACACCTTACGGATGAACTCATATTTCCCATTGAGCAGTTGAGATACTTAATATCGGGATTCCTCACCGCAGCCTTGACTGTTTCCGGCATCATCTTGGGAGATACTGTGAATATTACATCATTCCTGTGTGATGCAGCTTCATCAAGTGCTTTTTCATAGCCCGCATCATTTGGTTCTGAGTAGTATACCTCTGTCACTACTTCGTCCCCTGTCATCTCATCCAGGTAAAGCCTTCCGGCTTCGTGGCTGTCAATCCATCTGGAATCATCCACCTGAGCGTTATAGATAAAGCCGACCTTGAGAGGATTGTCTTTTGTATATCGGGGCGCACTTTCAAATAATCGAAACAGTCCTGTCTTTTTGGGCTTTTCTCTATTTGCACGGACCTCCTCGACAAACTGAATATCATCAGTGCTGCCGCCCCTTAATAGCTCACCCCTCGCCATCCTGATGTTGTTTATAATCTGATCCTCACTGTCATTGATCAGAGTCTTCATCGGGAATATTGAAATGTATATAAGGAACATTTCGCTGACACTGTAGATATCATTGGATTTTATGACTTTTGAACATTGCCTTTCGAACAGTATAAATGCTGTTTTTAAGTCTTCTTTGATTCTTTCCGGCCACGGATCTGTGAGATTCTGCCCAAGAAGCCTGGCAAGCTGTTGGTACTCGCCCGGTTCACGAAGAACAATATACGTATTCCCGGTTACTTTGTAGAAGTCCATGAATTCATAATATGCGATGACTTCTTTTGTATCGTTCTTCTCAGGTATGATTCTCGTCACATCCGAAAGGATATAATCCACTTTCTCAAATTTGGATACGGATACTCTTTTATTCCCTTCCTGCACATAAAAATCATGCATATACTCATACACTTTGATAGCATCTCTTATGCCATCTTGCATAAATGAGTTGTGGAGATAGATCCACTTTACACCAAATTCACTTTCCGGCGGAAATAGTGGCATAAAATTATTAGCAAATGCATTATTTCGGGAGGTCTCTTTGTTTCCCTTAATCCTGCTGATCGGAAGTTCAACAAGACCTATGTGTACCTGTTTTGGATTATTCCGAACCTCCTCAAGAGTATCAAGTGCCGGAAGATAGGGAGAAACGCCGTCATGAATTGCCTTTTTTGCGGCTGCTTCGCCCAATTTCAGCGCACTTCTGTAGCTCGTAGCTGACTTATCTAATTCCATATGCCCTTCTCCATTCTCTCAATAATCTCTATAGGTGCTAAGTCTAATATTAATTTTAAAATGCGCCGTCATCTTTGTCAAAAACAATAAAACTACTATACGCTTTTTAGTTCATTGAATAAAAAACATGAATTTTGACTTGTTTGTATGCTCTATGCACCTGATCGGGCGCATTTCATCAAGCAATATTTCCGGGAAAAGTTCTGTAATATACAGGCATATGATATGCGGCAGCTCTTGTCAGCTTTTCTATCAGTATGTAGCAGTTTTTCTGTCAGTGTGTAGCAGTTTTTCAGAAGCCAAGTGAATCATTTACCAGGATTACATGAATCCTGTCTTTGTGCCTGGAGAACCTTGTAATGAGGAACTGGCAGCAGATAGTATCAGGGGACTTGCAGTCCATGCACTTTCCTGTCTTTGCACAGGGTGTTGCAAGGCCAAATCTCTGTGCATTTGTGGGAGCTGCCACGTTTCTGGCTCTCTTCATGGCACTGTCGAGATCGTCACAAACCTTGTTCATTCCAACGATGAAAAGCACTTTCTTCGGCCCCTGGGCAATAGCCGAAACCCTGTTGGAATTACCATCGATATTGACGATGATTCCATCGTCTGTCATTGCATTTGCACTGGACAAAAAGAAATCTGCATCATATGCAGCAAGCATTGCTGCTCTCTTATCTTCAACAGCATCTCTGTCTATGAAATTGTAATTGCCATCCTTGAGCGCATCCACCAATCCGATTTCATGGGCGCTCATTGCTCCGCCCATGGTAACTGAGCTTCCTTCCGGAATCAGTTCAAGTGCTTTCTTCAGAGCCTCTTCCTTTGTGGCTGCATAATATCCGCTCATGTTCCTCGACTCAAGACCCTTAATGACCTCTTTTGCCAGAAGCTCATTACGCTTTGTTATCATCTCATTCATGCCCTTACCTCCTAGTCTCTCTACCTATTTCTTAAATCGAAACTATTCTCTCATTATCATTCAGTGCTGTCCTTATTATTATTCTTTTATTTTCCATTTTGAAAATATATGTGTTCACGCCTAACGACGTTCACATTAACTTGAAAGTGGCATTATTAATCAATGCGGCAGCATCTGAATAATTAAATTATAATCATATGGTGAGTGGTATTCAATGAGAACGATGCAGAAGCTTTTATGGTAATATTAGAATCTTCAATGTGGTTAAAATTGTCTCCTGATATAAATGTTGTTGCGGTGTCCGCCAGTGTTTCACCTTTATTCCGGACAATCTTCCGGTTCGGCGGTAGAGATTCTCTTTTTCCTCTGCTCTACCGCCGCTTTTCCTCTTTTTCTCCGGATAATCTTCGATTTCGGCGGCAGAGTTTCTCTTTTTCCTCTGCTCTACCGCCGCTTTTCCTCTTTCCACCGGCCAATCTTAGATTTCGGCGGTAGAGATTCTCTTTTTCCTCTGCTCTACCGCCGCTTTCCCTCTTTCCACCGGCCAATCTTAGATTTCGGCGGTAGAGTTTCACTTTTTCCTCTTCTCTACTGCCGCTATACCTCTTCGATCCTCAGTCTAACCATCTGAGGTCGTATAAAAGCATCTGTATCAAGTTTCTTATACGTATCAAACGGCAGTTTTTATATGCTGAAGGTGTATAAATTCTTCAGAATCTAGATTCTTATATGTATCAATCGACATTTTTTGCCTTCCGAAGGCATATAAATTCGTCTGGATTTAGATTCTTATATGTATCATTCGACATTTTTCGCCTTCCGAAGGCGTATATATTCGTCTGGATTTAGATTCTTATATGTATCATTCGACATTTTGCGCCTTCTGAAAGCGTATAATAACGAAAGGTTTTTGATTATTATACGTGACAGTCTCAAATTCTAATATTTTAAAACATATATTAACGCATGAATCTTTATTCTTTATACGTAATTAGAGATGATCACTATCCGCTCCGTTCTGCAGATGTCAAGGGGCTTTCGCGGCATATCCTCGCATCACGCTTTCATGTTTCTGTCAACGGGTAAACTTTTGAGCTTGATGCTGCGGTATTCCACGGTCCCCTTGACATCTTTGCCCTCCTGCGAATGTACATCGTGCCGATAACGGGGAACTGAACAGATCTTGCAGGTCCTCCATTATCGCACATCTATTCTACGCAGGAGGGCCACTCCGCTACGTATATGGCCTTTGAAGGTTTTGCGGGGCTCTGCCCCTGCACCCTGGCCTCCAACAAGGAACTGAAAATGATGCCGGAAAGTGTATTGAGTCCTACAATTCTT
>JAEEGF010000944.1_pt1 | contig 14568 bp, 11 predicted proteins | sample 9134171 | NCBI WGS metagenome assembly JAEEGF01 (sample SAMN16246542, study PRJNA631951) | gut metagenome | biome: gut microbiome; feature: rumen; material: AP-attached | host: Bos | place: Iran: Karaj | collected 2018-10
CTTACGTCGAAGGGCTTGTTTGCCACTTGAATCATGTTCTCACGAAACCCGCAGCAAGTGCGGATTTCTGTAATTTCATCCAAGAAGTCATACTTATTTAGAAGACTTAGACTTCTTAGTCTCTTTTTCAGAGTCATCCTCTGCCTTAGGAGCTGCTGCGCCATTTACAGGAAGTCCGTAGTGCGCTCTTACCTTGGCATCGATCTCTGCAAGAATTGCAGGGTTGTTCTCAAGGTAAAGCTTTGCATTCTCACGGCCCTGACCAATCTTGTCGCCTTCATACTGATACCATGCACCGCTCTTATTAACGATGTCTACGCTTGCTGCAAGATCAAGAATATCTCCTGTAGCTGAGATTCCCTTACCGAACATGATATCAAATTCTGCCTCCTTGAATGGAGGAGCAATCTTATTCTTAACAACCTTTACTCTTGTTCTGTTACCGATGTTCTCACCATTCTGCTTAATGGCCTCAATTCTTCTTACGTCCATACGAACTGAAGAATAGAACTTAAGAGCGCGTCCACCTGTGGTTGTCTCAGGGTTTCCGAACATAACACCAACCTTCTCTCTGAGCTGGTTAATGAAGATAACTGTACAATTGGACTTGCTGATAACAGCTGTCAGCTTACGAAGTGCCTGTGACATAAGTCTTGCCTGAAGACCTACATGTGAGTCACCCATATCACCATCAATTTCAGCCTTGGGAACAAGAGCTGCAACTGAGTCAACTACTACGATATCAATGGCTCCTGAACGAACCATGGTCTCTGTGATCTCAAGGGCCTGCTCACCACTGTCAGGCTGTGAAATATAGAGATTATCAACATCAACGCCGATGTTCTTGGCATATACAGGGTCAAGAGCATGCTCAGCATCGATGAAGCCTGCAATTCCGCCTCTCTTCTGAACCTCTGCGATCATGTGCAGAGTAACTGTTGTCTTACCACTGGACTCAGGTCCATAAATCTCTATGATTCTTCCCTTAGGAATTCCACCAAGGCCAAGTGCAATATCAAGGCTAAGTGATCCTGTAGGGATTGTCTCTATATTCATTGTGTCAGATGAATCGCCAAGCTTCATAACTGCGCCCTTACCAAACTGCTTCTCAATCTGGCCAAGTGCTGCCTCTAACGCTTTCTGTTTCTCTTCTCTTTCCATACTAATCTCCTTCTCATTCAGAACATTCGTTCTATATAAATTAATATAAAACAAACGTTTGTTTGTGTCAACAATATTTTTAAATCTGTGATTTCTTTTGCCGAAACGGCACGATGGCGCTCAATATCTCAATACCAACCGCCAAGACTCTATTGCCCAAAACAGGCAACACCAACTATTTAATTCCCCGCCTAAAACAACTGCCCTCGCACTTTATCTGCGACGACTTAATTAAAATATCACATTTCCATTCCAATAACAAGCTTTATTATTGTAGCAGTAAATGAGGCCCGGCATTATGCCGAGCCTCAGAAAGGGTATCAGTTTTTATTTGTAGGCCGCTCTCTTGATCTTGAAGGTCGCCTTCAGTTCTCCGCAGAAGTCGCCTTTGCCTCTGAAGATAATTGTGGCTGTTCCTACGCTGCAGTTGTCGTAAATATCATATATTTCGTACTGAGTAAGCTGTTTTTCAGTCTTTCCATCCTTATATGTAATCTTGATATCATCCCTGGAAGGAACAACGGCGATACCGCTTCTGTAGGTCTGATCAGCTATCTTAACCTTACATTTTGAGATATCATATTTACCGATTACGTAGGTGTCGGCAAACCACTCTGCATCTGAAGCATCTCCATCACTTGTGGCTTTAGGCTGAGCCTTTCTCTTGGTATAGCTCTTGTTCTTTGGTTCTGCCTGGAAACGGATTTCTATAACTGCGCCAACTCCAACCTTATCGCCATCCTTGATTTCTGTTCCTTTGTAGATTACCTTGTCGCCATCCTTAAAGTCTTCAGCATAACGATACTCCGGAGTTCCAACTATCTGATAATCAGATTTAGCTTTAAGCTTGGTATAATAGTCGTACAATACAGGAGTCTGCTTAAAGTTATCTTTTGCATCCTTCCATACCTTATCAGGAACATTTGCCCAAATACCATTTTCCTGAGTAAATTCCTTGGTTCCAACAGTAAATGTCAGAACATTATTAAGCGTTCCTGAATAATTGCGGATGAGTTTGAGGTTAACCTTAGCCTTAGCTCCGGCCTTTTTATTATTACTATAAGATACTGTGTAGTCGCCTTCTTCATACAGGTAGACAGGCTGTTTTTCTGAATCAAGACCATAAGAAACAATTACATATGGTTTTGTTCCACCCTTTGAATAGCTATAATCGTTATAGTCCCCAAATTTTACAAATAGCTTATTTGCTTCAGGTCCATCCGTAACAACGTCTTTCTTTGTAAGCTTCTTAGGAGTAATCTTGATCTTCTTGGTGAGGGTACCTGTTATTCCCTTGTCCGGTCTTCCCTGGATAACAAGAGTAAAGGTTCCGGCATCCAAATCATTTCCATCAGCCCACATATAGTAGCTGTCTTCGCTAAGTACTTTGCCATCAGCCTTATTAACTATTGCTGCAGTACTCTTCCCCTTCTTGGCAAGATTCTTTAATGTAGCCTTGACATCAAGTCCGTTATCGCCATAGACAGTTATGTTGCTTCCTGTAAATGTCACAGAAGTAGCCATATCTTTAACTGCCAGATTCCATCCCTTAATTGTAAAGGTAAGCTTTCTGATTCCAATAAGCTTACACTCATATCCATCTGCTGCAAAAGGAATGATATCAACAAAATTATTCTGTCCGGGAGTAGCATTAATCTCATGAAGGTCGTCATAATCATAAGGATCATTGATAGTGAAGTAATAACCAAACTTTTTATCCTCGGCAGATAATTTGGCATATGCTTCTGCTGTTGTATATTTAAGTACCTGCTTGCCGACCTTTATAGTAAACTTACCGCTCTCAAATCCCTTAATGATTTCCTTGGACCAAACAGTTGGATTTCCCTTTTCATCCTTTGCATATGTGAAAACAGGAAGTTTACTTACTGTTGCTTTATTGAGACTAAGCAGATCTGTGCTGGCTGCTTCCGGATAAACCCTAAGGATGGATGCTCCACGTGTATCATCATCAGATACAGCCAGGACGCCTTTAAATCCGTTGATACCCTTAGCATTGATGAGGTACTCAAGATCTTTATCCTTATTTGCACTGATATCAGCTAAGAGCTGCTCTGCAGTAAGTTCCTTGGTAAAATCAGTTTTTCCGTCAACTATTTTGTTATAGAATACAGTGTAATCTGTGCCCTTCTTTAAAGTTAATGAGGTTCCGTCATTTTCGAAAACTAATGTAGGAACAGCAGTACTATCAATCTTTTTATCATTTGCAAATACAGCAATTGTAGGATTGGAAGTTACCATAACCTGATTAATAGGTCTTGCTACAATTTCAAAAGGCATACTGTAGGATATACTGTAATCTCCTACACCTTTAATAGTAACAGTAGGTACTGCTGCAGAACTGTTACTGCTAATTACCTTAGGTCCGTTGCAAACCTTTACATTATTATTGTATGTGATCTTATAATCATTGGGTGACAGCATGAAGCCATCGTAATAAATCCTGAAATCATAATCAAAGGTTATCTTTCTTCCTGTGTAATAATATGAATACTGGCCCGCTCTTGTATAATCATCAACAGGATGCCGCTCATCAGGGATATTGCTAATTACAATACCGCTGTTAATAACCTTTTGTGGATCATTTGCAAAAAGAACCTTATCAACTTCGTTTACATCTCTCCAAAGACTCCACTCCTGATTGATATAGAGCACTTTTGAAATAAGGTCAGAATTCTGTAATCCTGCCTTTACGCCAATTACACTGATACGTGCATAGCCAAGAGCCAAACTTGTATTGATGAGAATAGGCCCTTCATATACTTTTCCATCACTTATAAGTTTCTCAGCAGTTACTTCTGCAGGAACTGAGGTGCCATACTCAATTTTATAATAAATAGTTGCGCCCCTCGTATAAGACGAAACCTCGACCTGGTCGCCATTAATAACCTCTCCTGTAGCAGGATATCCATAGCTGTCAGGTTCTCCGGGTTCATCGCCCCAGTTGTTAAAGCCATACAAGTTACTGAGCATAACTTTTTCAAGACCTTCAACAGATAAGTCTGCATAAGCAGAATAATACCCTTGCAAACTAAACCAGATATAACCGGTGCCTTCTTCCTTGGCAGTTATCATATATGATATCTTGTATTCCTTTTTATCAGCATCATAGGTACCTTCTTTTGATATTGAGGCTTCCGCGATGTCGATTTTTTCCCCTATGATATCAGTAATTTCAACCTTTAAAGAACTTGCTTTTTCTTTTGATATATTTTTAATAGTAAGGGAAATTTCCTCAGAAGGCTTTCTTCCAAGAGCCAGCTCTACGCTGTAACTGCTTAGTTCATAAGCATCTTCAACATACATTCCAAACTCGAAAGGTGTCTCATAACCTTCAACTGTCAGAGTAAGCTTGGAATAACCCTTGCTAACACCAAGCAGTTCAATTTCATATGCACCCTTTTCAGAATACTCAGAATAAGTCGCAGTAGTTCTATCTACAGGGACATAATTTATAACCGCAGGCTTTTCTGCCTTCCAGGTAAAAGTCTTATCCTGAGCCCATTCTTCCCATTTCTTCACATTCTCAGCGGTTGCTTCTTTGGGCAAAAGTCGGGCAGGAGCTTTATTGGAAACATTTACAGGCTCTGCCTGAGCATTGACCACAAGCTCATCTGCTTTAAAAGGAAGCTCTCCATCATTTTCCACGATTATTTCATTTTCTGCTTCAGGAGCCTGAACTTCTTCTGCTTCATCACTTGGGATTTCTTCATCGTCAACGACAACGATTTCATCCTCAGCTGATTCCTGATCCTCCAAATCAATAACCACTTCCTCAGAGTCTGAATCATCAGCATCAGCAGAAATATCCTGTGCCTGCTCATCCTCAACGAGGATAACCTCAGAAACATCCTCTGCAGCCAGTGACATTACACTGCCTGTATTTACTGTAGTAACAGTAAGAAGTGCAGCTAGTGTCATGGCCCAAAAACGCTTAATCATCATAGACACATTCCTCCTTTATAGCTCCCATTTTATTATAGGAACACACAATTTCAGATAATATTATTTTACCATCAAACTTTTTTCCGTACATTAATTTTGTATAAAAAAACTCACTGTGCTGAAAAACACAGTGAGCCATAATCATCTTTCTTATTATCAAATTAATTTATCATGGAAATATCAAACTGTCTGCAAAGAGCTGCATACTCCTGATTAATGAGCTGCACCATCTCAGCATCACCACAGATATTGTCCGGGTGGAACATCTTCATAAGATCCTTGTATCTCTTTTTCAGAGCAAGTGGATTGTTGACACCTCTAAAAAGAAGATCCAGAGCGTCGTACTCGTTCTCTCTCTGATAGGCTTTCTCGCGCTCGAGGCGAATGAATTCAGACTCGAGTTTCTTCTTGTCACTGTTGAGCTGGTCGAAGCCATTGTTGAGGATGCGAAGTCTCTGCTCGAAAAGAGCTTTGTCGTTGTTGAGCTTCTTGGTGGCATTCTCAAGCTTTCTCTCTGCCATATCCATGCGCTCCTTGAAGGCCATTTCCTCAGCCTCAAGCTGTGCATAGCGATCTTCCAGTGAACATTCCTGATTCTCAAGTCTGACACTTTCCTTAAAGAGCCAAAGTCTTAACTGACTAAGCTCATCCTCTGTTCCGTTTAAAATAAGTTCTTCGATTTTTCTTCTGTCTTCCATAAGGAGCCCCCCGCCTTCTGGATGTAAACTTAATAATGATTACTCTTTATTTTCCTCAGGAAAAGCTATGTCTACCGCCTCGGAATCCTCCATCATCCCTTCCTTTTTGGAGGAAAAACGCTCAACGATATCAGGCACCATATCAAGTACCTTAGTAACAGCGTCCTGATTCTTAACATTTACAAGTTTGGTTGATCCGTCCTTAATTACTAAAACAGCGCTTGGTGACATCTTGGCAGCAAATCCGCCGCATCCACCATTCTTCTTGTCTGCTGTGCTGGAGCCTGCTCCAACACCAAAAGATACATCAACGAGAGGAAGAATAATGGTATCCCCCACCTTTGTTGCCTCTCCAACTACTGTCTTAGTGGCCATAACAGAATTCATTCCATTCAGCAAAGACCCAACAACCTCATTAAAATTGCTCACCTTACACCTCCAGATAAATGATCAGGATTTAAAAATCTTTTTAAATCTCTTAATTACTTTCTTAACATCTTTATCAAAATAACAGCGAAGCACACTATAGAGTATGGTAAATACTGTGATATGGCCTTTCAAGTGCGCATCTGCCATAATGACCTTTCTCTCAAAATCCGGCTGATATTTCACCTTGTTATACAGCACAGGATACATGGCGCTATAGGCTGCCATTACCGAAGCTGTATCCGCCGGATCTCCCGTTCCGAACAAAACATTTATATCGCATTTGTCCGGGAGGATCATTCTGATTATCTTCAAAAGTTTAGCCTTTACCAACTTAAATGCACGCTTGAAAATATCATTATCTATTGTTCGTTTTATCATTCCTATCTTATCACAAACTCTAGATATTGTATATTGGATTTTTTCAAACACATTTTGTGGCGTTTTTAGAATTTTTTCAATCTTTTCAAAGATGTCTGACAATATTTCGATGAGGTTCTTTTTTTCATCCTCATCTTCGCTCTCCTCAGACTCTTCCGAAGCCTCTGAACCAGGCTCCTCTTTAGTCTCAGATTCCTGAGCCTCAGCCTCTACCTGCACTTCAGCCTCAGCAGATGCTTCAACCTCTGCTGACTCCTCAGTTTCAGTCTCGGTTGTTTCCTCAGCCGCTATCTCTTCCTGCCCCTGGCCTTCGTCTCCCATGTCGCTCATCTCAACGACGCCATGTTCAGTTTTCTCTTCTTCAGATGAGCTTTCCTCATCTTCATTCTTCTTTTTCTTTATATCGGACTTAGCCGGCAAAATCGTAAGCCATAGAACCTTTAAGTAAAATTCTTTATTTTCCGGAAATTCAATTCCGCCCCGGACTATATGCAAAAGCCAGTGAAATTTGGCGGAAAAGTACATTTTTTCCACATCGATTCCATTGTCCAGCTCCGTCTCCGGAACATTTGCATCCAGCTTGTATCTGACAGGCACAAATAGCACAAGCAGGAGCACCAACAGTATAATCCCCAAAATAACCAGCAGTACTATACCGATTATTTTCAAAATATTCAAAACTACCAACATACCTGCTCCCCAATTTTATTCCAAACTTGTGAGATAATCCAAAAGCCTTCCATCCATCCCCGCAATGGAGGCCTCCTGGGAAATTCTAAGCACAAGGTCCATGGCCTCTTTTCGCCCGTTCGCTATACCATAGATCAGTACCGGATTTTCTCTGTAATATTTCTGTTTGAGAAAGGCACAATGTATGATATCAAGCTGATCCTGCTCCATAGCCGCCCTGGTAATGCAGTAAATATCGAGCTGTCCGCTGCCATGATATAGTTTCCATTTAACAATTGGCCGTTTCTTAACACTATTCCCCCAGTACAGGTTCCTGGCAAAACGGCAAAAGCCACCTTTTTTCATAAAAATACTCCAAATTTTCGATAAAGTATATTCAAAATACAACACAAATAGGCGATAATAATTATATAGATATCTAAATCATTATAACATTATTATTATTTGTTTTATTATATTTTTTCGGAGGACCCGCAATGAAGGTTATCGCTAGAATGGAATTAAAGCCCGGTATGATAACTGCAGAAGATGTGCTCAACTACAAGAATGAAATTATCGTATCGGCCAATACCAAAATAACCGATACCATCATTGAAAAGCTTGCCAGGCAGTCCATCATGGTTGTTCCCATAAAAGAAGAAATTGATTTTGCCACTACCCATTTTGAAAAAGTAAGATTAAGCGAGGGCTTCAAGGCCTTTGAATCCAACTACAACATCTATTTCCCGGTTTTCAAGAGTCTCATGCTGAATGCGGTAAACGGCACCCAGCCCATTAAGATGGAACAGCTCATGGAGGTATATAGAAATATCATCGTCAACGCCAAAAGTGGCGAGCTTTTACTGGACTATCTCTACAACATGCTTCCCGGCGAGGATGACATGACCCACGCTCACTGCCTTAACTCCGCACTTCTTGCAGGCGTATTCGGAACCTGGCTTGCCCTCTCCAACGAGGACATCAATCTTCTTATTCAGTGCGCCTTCGTTTACGACATCGGAAAGCTCAGCATTCCTTATCAGATTCTCTGGAAGCCCGAGCGCCTTACCTCCGAGGAATATCGAATGGTAATGCAGCACACCACTATAGGCCACGATTTCCTGAAATCAGCCGGAAACTTTAACGAGCATATCCTTAACGCCACTCTCCAGCATCATGAGAGATGCGATGGAACAGGCTATCCGAGAGCCCTGAAGGACACTGAGATTGACAGATTTGCCAAGTACATTGCCATAATTGACACCTATGAGGCCATGACCTCTCCCCGTGCCTACAGAAAAAAACTAAATCCATTCCAGATAATCGCCAATTACGAAAATGAAGGCTTTATCAGGTACGACATGGGTGCCCTGAAGTCAATCCTGTCCCACATAGCCCATTCGCAGCTTGGCTTTAACGTTCAGCTCAACTCAGGGGCCATAGGAGAAGTTATCCTGATTAACGAAAAATCCCTTTCAAGGCCACTTATTAAGCTAAACGACTCCAATCTTTTGCTGGATCTTTCAGAATACAAACAGGTACACATTGTTTCTGTTTTCTGATATCTTATTCAACACCGAAATATGCATCAAAGATTCTCTTGGCGATGGGAACCGCATAGCTTCCGCCGCTGCCTGCGTCCTCAACGATGATGGTCACACTTATCTCGGGGTTTTCCGCAGGAGCAAAGCCCGTAAACCACGCATGAGAATCAGAAGTAAGTGAATTAAATTCAGCTGAACCGGTCTTTCCTGCCGCTGTGTAGGAAAGGCCTTTTAATTTGGAGGCAGTTCCTTTTTCCACCACCTGCTCCATCATGGAAGTCAGAATTGATGCCTCGTTTTCAGACATAAGCCTCTTATAGGCATCTGCAGAATAGCTCTCCACCACTTTTCCATCCTCGGAAGTAATCTTGCTGACAACATAAGGCTTCATGAGAACGCCCTGATTCGCCACAGCATTGGTGATCATATTTAAGTGCATGGGCGAAATGGATGTGGTGCCCTGACCTATGGACAGCTGCATTATGTCATCCGACGTGGAATCGTCATTATAGGTGGCGCTGCTCTTATTATACAAAAAGTCCAGCGGAAGGCTCTGATTGAACATAAGGTCATTGAGAGTCTTTTTAAAGTATTTACTGTCAGTATTTAATCCTATATTGGCAAAAGAAGTGTTGCATGACTTGGCAAAAGAGCTGACAAAATCAACACTTCCATGGTTTTCACCGTGGAAACAGGATATGGTATTTCCTTCATAGGTGAACTTACCATTGCAGGAAAACTTGTAGCTCTCATAATCATTGGGATGAGCCTTTAAATAAGCCAGGGCAGTCACGATTTTAAAGGTGGAACCCGGCGGGTAAAGTCCCTGGGTTGCCCTGTTTAAGAGCCTTGCATCCTCTGACTTATCCGAGATGAGGTTGCTCCACTCTTTAGTTACCATGTTTGGATCAAAGTCAGGCTTGGAAACCATGGCCAGGATTTCACCGGTTCTTGGGTCAGATACTACAATGGCTCCCTTACGGGATGCCAGGGCGTTGTAGGCCACTTCCTGCAATGCCACATCCAGAGTGGTTGTCAGAGAATCTCCCGGATATTTTTCTCCCAGGGATTCGTATTTAACCTTCTCCTTAAGATCAATGCTGGAATTTATGAGATAGTAATTCTCCAAAGCCTCAAGCCCGGCCTTACCATTGGTGGAATATCCCACAACGTGGCAAAACTCTTTTCCATAGGGATAAACGCGCACATCCTTGCCGTCTGAATCCTTGGTATTGTAGGCCAGTTCTTCTCCGTTTCTTGAGTAGATCTTACCCCTGGAGTTCTGATTTAAGAGGATCTGCTGACGTGTATTGTAGCTGTTATTTATAAGATCCTGTTTATGCGTATATGAATATCGACTTATATAGACAAGAAGGGACACAAACAGCACTGAATAAAAAATAGTAAGCACAATTATGGGATAGGACCTTATGCGTCTTTTTTTCTTCTGTTCCATCTAAACTCTCCCAACGTTAAATAGCTTCTTTTTCGCTGCTCTTTTCGAGCTTTCTGCGCTTTCTTTCAATGGCCTCATATCTCTCGTCGGCCCTGATCATGCTGACGCCCTCCGCTATCATAATGAGAACCATGGTTGTCAGGATGGAGGTTCCACCATAGCTGACAAATGGAAGGGTGACACCTGTAAGCGGAATGAACTTGGTTCCTCCGCCAATGGTCAAAAAGGTCTGGAAAATATAGGCAATTCCTGCGCCGGTAACAAGATATCTGTAAAACTTATCTCTTATGTAATAGCCTTCCTGCATCATGGCGATGAAGGTGCTTACACAGATAAGCGCCATCAGCACAGCAAAAATAACTCCCAGCTCCTCCGCAATGGCTGAGAAAATAAAGTCCTGCTCAACATAGGGAATAGACAAAGGAGAGCCTCCGTACAGTCCAAGACCGAACCATCCGCCGCTGCTGATTCCAAAAAGAGACTGGGAGATCTGATATCCCGAGGCCTCAATATCGCTGAAGGGATCAAGCCAGGCCGAAACTCTCACCTGAATATGTCTAAAGAGCCTGAATGCTATGGCGCTGGCCAGGAATCCAAAGCCAATTCCCAGGCACAGATATCCGATGTTCTCCGTAGCAATATAGATAAGAGCCAGATAAATCACAAAGAAAATCAGAGCACTTCCAAGGTCTCTGGAAAGAACCAGGATAATGACATGAACCGCCGCTATAGCTGAAGTATATAGGAGCTGCAGCATGCTCTCCGCCTTGTACAGAGCACTTGCCATAAAGAACAGAAAAATGATCTTAACAAATTCCGATGGCTGAAAGGTTACCCCTGCAATGGTGTAGGTGATCTTTGAGCCGTTGGTGGCCGCTCCCAGGATAAGAACCACTCCCAAAGCCGCTATTCCCAAGGCCGCATAGACCCAGTTGTACTTTTTGAGTAAGTTTAATCTGAAAATGATCTCCGGTACAAAGAATCCAATGATCAAAGAAGCTGTTATTATAAAGAACTGCTTAATGGACTTATTATAGGAAAGCCTTGTGAGGATTATCATTCCTATGATCATGAGCATGCAGGAGTTATTGAAAATCAGCTTATTTCCATCTGGATAGACAATGTAAAATAGCATTATGGCCGAGGCAAAAATAACTATCTGAAAGCCAAAGAAAAAGGCGTACTGCATCCTTCCGGTCCGGGCCAGTATCTGCACAAAGCAGGCTATCTGAACCGCGAACATGGATACTATCTGAAGTGCATAAAGCCACTTTCTCCTGCTCTTTTGCCTGTAAGCAAAGCTCCCAAAGGCTCCCGCAGTATACAGGAACAAAAAGAAGGTTATGACATATTTAGAAATCTCAGTAATATATAGCTTCATTTATTCGACTCCGCGTTTAAAATGTCCCGTAGTATAATTCATCTCATCAAGGCGCTTTAAGGCATCTGCCTCTCCATAGACAAAAGCACCGATAACTGTCTTTACTTCCGCCTCGCTCTCTGTAGAAAAATCCAGTCTGAAGTGGTCAAATTTCCCGGTATCCCTGATGTTGTCCAGCTTCTTATGAAGGGAAGTTGGATGCGCATTCCAGATTACGTTGTAGCAGTTCCTGCAATTGGTGGTAATGGGCAGATTATTCCCCATGCGGTCCACCATGGAAAGCCTTTCCTGATTGAACTGCCACTGCTTTCCGCTGCAGCTGCCAAGGGTCTTCTTAATACAGTTTGCAGTGATCATCATAGGAGTTCTGCCGTATACGTTAAAAGACAGAGCCTTATCTATACTAAGATCCCGGACCTCATGGAAAGTCAACTCCAGCGGAACTGTAAGTTCAGTAATTCCATTTATCTCACCCAGAAGCTGCGCAGCTTCATTGTTCCACACATACACACCGTAGTCGGTAATTATCTTTCCTTCGTAGTTCTTTTCCTTGAGGTAACCCAGCTGTTCTAAGTTCCTCACCAGAATTCCATCCAGGATTCCCTTGGAATCTTTCATGATTTCATCTATGTCTCGGGTTCCGTCAAACTTCTCTTCTTCTCTGGAAACATAGGGAAGAGCCACCAAAATCTCCACTCCATCTGAATGAGCCTTAGTGAGCTTTTCTTCCATGGCCTTATCCAGAGTAAAATAGATGTCTGAATCAATATACAAGATATAATTTCTTCCCCGGCATTCCTGCAGCACCGCATCAAGCTGGCCTTTATTAACAACCAGAATGCTGTAATCAGCTTCTCTTTTTTCGGCCTTAGATCCGTCTTTATTACCGTTACTTTCAGGATTATCCCTGATCACAGGCTTATTGTCAGTTCCCAGGAGCCTTCCTTCCATCTTCTCGCAGAGAAGCCTTCTCATTTCGTTGAGCTCACCCACAGGAACAAAGATACCGGTATTGGTGCCGTTATCATCAATAACCACATTTATGGCTTCCGCTTCAAAGTGCGTATTTCCAAGCTTTGAGAGTTGTTTTGTAATGCTCTCCTCATCCATGGGCCTCTTGGAGGCGCTCTGAACTTCATTTCCTGTGACGGATTCCACTATAGTTTCATCCGGTGTCACCACGCTCATATTGAGGATCGCAGGCTGTCCCACTGTAAAGTAGCCGTCCAGCTGACACTTAACCTTAAGTTCTGAGCCTAAGAAATCATTTCTAACTCTGGCAATGACCTGGTCCGATGTTCCGTTGTAGGCAGGAGAAGAAATAGTCAGCATCTCCCTGCCGTTGTGCTTATGATAGTAGCCCTCGCTGATCTCAGTTCTAAGATACAGCTCGCTGAGCATCTTGCGGTCTTCCTTGGAAACCTTTAAAGGCTTGCCCGGATTAGCATAGTACTCATTAATATATTTCCTGTAAAGTGAAGTTACGCCTGCAGAGAACTCAGGCTTTTTCATACGTCCTTCTATCTTGAAGGAATCTATTCCCGCCTTGATAAGCTCAGAGATAATATCTATGGTACACATATCCTTAAGACTTAGAGGATATATCTCTTTTCCCTCTGAATTTCTGTCCATATATGGAAGTCTGCAGGGCTGAGCACAGCGGCCTCTGTTTCCGCTTCTACTTCCCACCATGCTGCTGAAAAGGCAGGCGCCGGAATAGCAGTAACACATGGCGCCGTGAATAAAGGCCTCAACCTCAATATCAGCCTTTTCTCTTATATTCTTCATCTCGTAGAGACTTAATTCTCTTGCAGGAACCACTCTGCAGCAGCCCAGCTCCTTTAAGAGCTTTGCTCCGTAAATTCCGGTGACCATCTGCTGTGTGCTGGCGTGGAGCTCAACTTCAGGGAATTCCTCCCTGATAAAGCGCATAACGCCGTAGTCCTGGACTATGACTCCATCAAGTCTCTTTTCAGCAAAAGGAAGGAGAAAATCGTAGAGCTGGTCGAATTCTCTCTCTTTTACCAGAGTGTTAACTGTCATGTATATTCTTTTATTATGTAAATGGGCATAAGAAATTGCATCCAGAACCTGGTCCCTGTCAAAATTGTCTGCATAGGCCCTTGCTCCGAACTTGCTTCCGCCAAGATATACCGCATCCGCACCTGCGTTAAATGCCCCTACCATGGTCTCATAATTACCGGCAGGAGATAATAATTCCACTCTCTTCATAAATCACCACGTATTGCTTCAAAAAAAGAGGCTGAACATGCAGCCTCTTAATAATTATTTCTTAGTGCCCTTGGCCTGTGCCTCAAGCTGAATGATCTTCTTGGAGGACTCATCGAGCTTGGTCTGAAGGCTCTTGGCATTCTTTTCACTGTTCTCAAACTTCATCTGGGTTGCTATAAGTTCATGTTTGATATCATAGAGCTCCTTCTCCTTCTCGGAGAGCTGCTCTTCCATGATCTCTATCTGCTTCTTGGCCTTAAAGTAATCGTCTGCAATATTGAGCTGAAGAAGAACATTCTGAGTATCAATGGGCTGTCTCTTAAAACCATCGATCTTGTTGTATTCTGCGATCTTGTTATTGATATAGGATGCAACCTTCTGAAGGTATTCCTCGCTCTCATATCCGCTTAAAGTAAATACTTTGCCGCCGATGATTACTTCGGTATCTGTTTTAGAAGCCATAATATTCCCCCAATATAGTTTATTTATTTGATTATATATCTCCCTCAACGGGCATTTCAAGTCCTAAATGCCGATAGGCATCCATAGTAACCACGCGGCCCCTGGGGGTTCTGTTTATGAAACCGTTCTTGATAAGATAGGGTTCATAGACATCCTCAATGGTACCCGAGTCCTCTCCGATGGCTGCCGCCAAAG
>JAEEGF010381740.1_pt1 | contig 14568 bp, 9 predicted proteins | sample 9134171 | NCBI WGS metagenome assembly JAEEGF01 (sample SAMN16246542, study PRJNA631951) | gut metagenome | biome: gut microbiome; feature: rumen; material: AP-attached | host: Bos | place: Iran: Karaj | collected 2018-10
CGCTCGTGACCACCACCATCCGCATCCCGGGTGCCAGCACCCGCGTCACGGCGGTGGATGTCCCCGAGTCCCTCGGATTCGCGGCAGCCGACCTGCACAAGGTCAAGGTATCCGGCTACTTCATCGGGCTCGTCAACAAAAAACCCAGTTTCGTCTGTGCCACCATCGTCAAGGGAGCGGCCGACGACAGCCTGGTCCCTTATCCCGTGAGGTGGCATCTCGGTGACGCCAACATCAACTTCAACGACAGCTGGCCCGACCAGTATGACGACCAGGGCAACAAGCTCGACGAGGACCAGCGCAACGTGGAAGCCGTCCAGGGTCTCGGTTACCTGACCTACGTTCCCGGCGACTTCACCGAGGACAACAGCGCCACCAAGGTCTATCCGCACCGCGATGTCAGCGGCTACAACCCGCGCATCACCGGCGCCTGGACCGGCGACTACTGGCTCTTCACCGGCACCGGCGCCATCAAGGCGGGGTCCGAGGTACAGATCATCTTCGAGGCCCGCGTTTCCGCGACCAACCCCAAGTTCTGGAAACTCCAGTACTATGACGGCACCGTGTGGAAGACCGCCGGCGAGGAGAAGACCACCAACGAGACCGGCAGCCCGCTCACCTATACCCACCAGATGAACGCCGACGGAAGCACCAACATCCAGGTCAGTGAAGTCGCCAAGTTCAACAAGAACAACGAGCACTGCCTGTTCCGCTTCCTCTGCATGACCAACTATCAGGCCAACGGCAACGGGCCTCTGACCGTCCGCAACGGCGGCTCCGCCCGTATCTCCGTGACCGATCCGGCCAGCGAGGACTTCCAACCCGGCATCTTCATCCTCAAGGAAGGTGACGGCGTGGAGATCGACGATGCGGAACCCGAACTCGCGACGGTCGTCCTGTCCTCCGAGCTGCTGACCTTCGAAGGCGTCCCGGCGGGTCCCCAGACCCTCACCGTCAAGTCCGACCACGACTTCACCCTCAGCACCGACGTCGACTGGATCACCTTCGACAAGGCCGAGGGCGTCGCCGGCGAGTCCACGGACATCCAGGTGACCTGCGCCCCGAGTACGCTTCCCACCCTCCGCCAGGCCCAGATCAAACTGGTCTCCGCCGACACCAAGATCTACATCGATGTCGTGCAGAGCGCCTACGGCAAGGAGCTCGAGCCGTTCATCTCCATCGTGGGGGGCAACAACGTCCAGGTCGATGCCGATGCGGCATCCTTCACGGTCCAGGTGCAGTCCAATGTCGAGTACACCGTGGATATTCCCGCCGATGTCGACTGGATCGCCCAGGTACCGTTCACCAAGGCCACCGTCGACGTGACGCAGCTGGAACTCTTCTGCGCAGCCAACACGGAGACGTCCTCCAGGACCGCGACCGTCTATGTGAAGAACGAAGAGAACAGCCTCGTCGCTCCGATCATCGTGACCCAGGCCGGCTACGTCGCGCCTCCTTCCGGCATCATCTTCCAGGACAACTTCGACTGGATGCAGCCCTACGTGGACTACTACAATGCCAATTCCGGCAAGACGCTCGGCCGCTCCGTCGAGGACAACAACGCCAGCGGCAACGCCCCCAACGCGTACACCGACGCCACGATCAAGGCCAGCGGCCTCATGGACGCCTTCACCGCCCAGGGTTACGTGGACATCAATGCAGCCGTCACGTCCCTGTATCCCCAGGATTGCTACTGGAAGATGGGTAAGTCCAACACCCACACCGGTCTCCAGTTGCCTCCGGTCAACTATACCGGCAAGGCGACCATCTCCTTCGACTGGAGTCCCCACATGACCGGTAGCGGCAACATCGACAAGGTCAATGTCGTCGTCGAGGTCGTCACGGGCGGAGAATCCGTAGTGAGCGCCCCGTTCCCGAACGACTGGCAGAAGGGTCATCTCGAGTGGAAGACGGCGACCACCACCATCAACATCACGCCCGAGTCCCGGATCATCATCCGTCCCGAGTATCTCGAGAACCACGACGGCATCACCCAGATGAGATGGTACCTGGACAACATCGTGATCAAGGAGCCGGAGCCGACGCTCAAGGCCCAGTGGTACTTCGACACCGATCCGAGCAAGGATGCCTACACGGCCACCTTCGGCACCACCGCCGGCACCTTCTCCGACCAGGCCGGTGACAACGGCATGTACATCGATGCCAACGGCGAAAGCGTGGGCACCGGCCGTATCACCTTCGTCCAGGTGGACAAGACCTCCTACGGCCTCAAGGACAATCCGAAGTATTATGTCGGCGGGACCGGACATCCCTACATGACCGGCGTCTGGCCGGGTGACTACTGGCTCTTCACGGCCACCGACGGCAAGGAGTATCCCGCCGGCACCAAACTGCACATCAAGTACCTGACCCGTATCTCCGGCACCGGCCAGAAATACTGGGTCCTCGAGTACTGGGACGGCGCCGACTGGCAACCCGGAGCGGAACTCCAAACCGAGAGCGAGACCGGTACCAACGCGCAGTACAACTTCATCGAGCCGACCTCCAACGCGACCGTCGAGGGCACCTTCACGCTCGCTGCCGCCTGTACCGTCATGCAGTTCCGCATGCGCTGCGTCGCTAACTGGCAGTCCAACGGCAAGGGAGCGCTTGCCGCGCCGAACGGAGGCACCTGCCGCCTCGCAGCCGATGCGGCCGACCTGGCGGGCACCAGCCCGGTCTTCGAAGTCGTGGAATAAACGCCTGATACATACTGGAAGGAGGCTCGCCGGCGGCGGGCCTCTTTCTTTTTCTCCCGTTTCTTCCTATCTTTGTTTGATTCAACCCATATCTGCCCTATGCGCACAAGGATTTTCCTCATACTTTCCCTCCTGACCGTCCTTCTTTTCGTCCCATCCTGCGAAAAGAAGATCAATGACAACCTGGACAACATCCTGATCAGCGTCAGGACCCCGCTGGAAGTTTCTCCGGGCGCCGTGGTCAGATCCACCTTCTTCTCCGGCCGCGGTCCCCTCATCACCGACAAGATCCGGCTCGATCCCCAGGGCGGAGGGGCCAGCTATGTCTTTCCCATCAGTGAGCTCGGCGACGACTATTTCACGTTTACCATCGGTGACGATTTCAAGAGCGGGACGTATGACTTCATCCTCGTCAGGGGCAGCCAGGAGAAAAAAATCGGCACGGTCGTCTATACCTTCATCGTGGACACGGATCTCAAACCCGATCCGGGAGCGACCGTGTACGGCATCGTCAGCTGCGACGGCGCGGGCGTGGCCGGCGTGCCGGTCAGCGACGGCTACAACATCGTCGTCACCAACGCGGACGGCATCTTCCAACTCCCCTCCAAGAAGGAGAACGGATACGTGTTCATCACCATCCCCAGCGGGTACGAAGTGCAGTCTACCGGCATCCTGCCCCAGTTCTACCATTATACCCGACAGGCGGCCGCCTCACCGGAAAGGATGGATTTCACGCTCTATCCCGCGGGAGACCAGACCAACCACGTGATGCTCTTCTTCGGAGACATGCATCTTGCCGGCGGCAAGCAGAGCGACCGCACCCAGTTTGCCCGTTTCACCGCCGACGTCAACGCGTTCCTTTCCGCCAACCCGTCCAAGAAGGTCTACGGCCTTACCCTCGGCGACATGACCTGGGACATCTACTGGTACAGCAAGAATTACTGTTTCGAACAGTATCTGATCGACATCAACGCCATCAAGGGCATGCAGGTCTTCCAGTGCATCGGCAACCACGACCATGACATGAACGCCACGGGCGACTGGGACACAGCCGTAAGATACAAGACCGACCTCGGCCCGAATTATTATTCCTTCAACATCGGGAAAGTGCATTACGTCGTCCTGGACAACATCTTGTGTACCAATTCAACGCCTTCCACGACCAACGGCGACTACCGGTCCTATCTGGAAAAGGTCAACCCCGATGGCATCGCCTGGCTCAGGAAAGACCTTACCCACGTCAGCAAGAGCACCCCGGTCATCGTCGCCATGCACGCGCCCCTGTACAACCAGAATGGCGGCCCGGCCCTGGAGAACGCGAACGAACTGACGGGCTGTTTCAGCGGGTTCCAGAACGTGCGTTTCCTGACGGGGCACAGCCACAAGATCTGGAATATCGACAGCGGATCCATCCACGAGAACAACACCGGCGCCGTCTGCGGCGCCTGGTGGTGGGCCGGCTACTACAACGCCAATGTCAACGTGGCGCATGACGGAGCCCCGGCCAGATACCTCCTCATGGAGGTCAAATTCACGCAGACGAATTCTTATTTCAAGGCGACCGGCAAGGATGCGAACCTTCAGTTCAGGACCTATGACCGCAACAGCATCCGGATCAATCCCGCCGATTACGGCGTGTCCACCTATGCGAGCGAATGCTCGGCCTACCTGACGCAATACGGGAAATACAACACGGTCTCCACGGCCAACGAGGTCCTCATCAACGTCTGGGACTACGACAAGACCTGGAAGGTCGATGTGACGGAGAACGGCAATAAACTCGATGTTTCCGCCGTCACCGTGTACGACCCCCTGTATATCATCTCCTATCCGGTCCTGCGGTTCAAGAGCACGACTTCCGTCAGTTTCAATCCGTTTGCGACCAACCACATGTTCAAGGTGACGGCCTCCTCTCCGACCTCCACGCTGGAAATCAAGGTGACGGACGACGAAGGAAAGACCTACACCGAAACCATGACCCGGCCGAAATCCTTCAGCGTCGCCGCCTATGAATAGGATGAAAAGGCTCGTCCTCCTCCTGGTCGGCCTTGCGCTGTGTTCCGGCCTGTCGGAGGCGCGGAAGATCAGCGGGACCGTGCGCTGCGGGAAGGAAAAACTCTCCGGCGTCCTGGTGAGCGACGGCAGTTCCTTCACGACCACTTCTTCCTCCGGACGCTATACCCTCGAGACCGCGGATTCGGCCGCCTTCGTGTTCGTCGTCAGCCCCTCCGGATACACGGTGGATTACAGCAGCGGCACGCCGGTGTTTTACCACAGGCTGGGACTGGCCGGAAAATACGACTTCGACCTGGTCAAGATCCAAGACGGGCGGGACTATACCCTCCTGTGCATATCGGACCCCCAGTGCCGGAACAAGAAGCAGTTCGCCCAATTCAGCGCCGAACCGCTGGAGGACATCTGCGCCCAGGTGGACCGCTATGCCGCGGACGGCCCCGTCGCCGGCGTGCTGCTCGGCGATATCGGATGGGACAGTTTCAAGGTGGTCAATTCCCTGTACAAGCGCGCGATGCCGAAGGTTGCGGCCCCCGTCTATCCGGTCATCGGCAACCACGATTTCGACCTCAACCGGCAGGGCCGGGAGGCGCGGCGCAGCTACGAAGACGATTTCGGGCCGGTCAATTACGCTTTCTGGCTCGGCGGGGACCTCGTGATCGTCCTCAAGGACATCATCTACGACACGGCCAAGCGGTACGTGGAGGGATACACCGAGGAAGAGTTTACCTTCCTGGAGGGGCTCCTGTCCCACATCCCGGCCGACACGCATCTTTATATCGCCCAGCATTCCCCGCTCCACGGCTGGTTCAGGAGCAGTCCCATCGTCCGAGGAGAGGAGATGCTTGCCTTGCTGGACGGCCGCCCCGTGGACATGGTCAGCGGCCACACGCATATCAGCAACAACTACGCTCACACGGAAACCATCCGCGAGCACAACCCGGCCGCCATCTGCGGCGCCTGGTGGTACACTCCCTGGGACAACGACGGGACGCCCCGCGGATACAAGATCTTCCGGATGCGTGACGGGCGGCTCGACTGGCTGTACCATCCGGTAGACTACGACGATGACTTTCAGTTCGAACTCATCCTTCCGGGGCACAGCGTCCTGCATCCGTCCAGCATCCTGGCCAATGTCTGGGATTATGATGAAGCGTGGACCGTGACCTGGTATCAGGACGGTGAGTGCAAAGGGGCCATGGAGCAGGTCCGGGACGTCTCTCCCACCTATATCAGCCAGATCACGGAAGTGTACAGCGGGAAAGCCATTCCCGGTTTCCGCCGTCCCCGCCAGAACACCCATTACTTCTCCGCCATTCCGGACAAGAATGCCAGGGAGGTGAAGGTCGTCGTCACGAACCGCTTTGGGAAAAGCTGGGAGCAGACCGTCAAGCTCTAGACGGGAATCTTTTGGCTTTTCTTTTTTTTCTTATATTTGTAACAAGAACGTGCAACCAAAACATTCTTATCAATGAAAAAGTTTATTGTCATCGCAGTTGCGCTCCTCTGCATCGCAGCTGTCGCTTCGGCCCAGCCGAAGGCCATCGGTATCCGCGGCACCAATGGTGTCGAGCTCTCCTACCAGCACAATTCCGGCCCCGGTTTCTTCGAGTTTGACGCCGGTCTGTTCAACAGGCTCATGGACGTGACCTGCATCTACGACTTCAACATCGCCCCTATCGGACCCCTCAATTTCTATGCGGGTCCCGGTGCCTTTGTTGCCATGTGGCCTGCCGGAGAAGAGTTTTATCTGAGCGCGGGTCTCGCAGGCCAGGTCGGCCTGGAGTACACCTTCGATTTCCCGCTCCAGCTTTCCATCGACTGGCGTCCCTGGTTCAATTTCGTGGATGGATTTGTCGGTCATTACAACGGCGTCGCCCTCGGCATCCGTTATGCTTTCTAGACTGAGCGAAACTCAAACGAATAAAGGTCGACCGCAGGGTCGACCTTTTTCGTATCAACGGTCGATCGGAAGCGTTTCGCCCTCGCTCTTGGCGACCAGCACCGCGACGCAAGTGTCGCCGTAGACATTGACCGCCGTGCGCAGCATGTCCAGGATGCGGTCCACCCCGATCACCAGGCCGATGCCCTCCACCGGCAAGCCGACAGCCGAAAGGATGATCGCCATCATCACCATCGCCGACATCGGGATACCCGCCGAACCGATGGCGCAAAGCACCGAAGTCAGCGAAATCAGCAACGTCTGGAGCAGCGTCAGCTGCACCCCATACACCTGCGCCACGAAAATCACCGCCACGCACTCCAGCAACGCCGCCCCGTTCATGTTGATCGTAGCGCCCAGCGACACCACGAACTGCGAAATCCCCTTCGAAACCCCGTCCTTCTTCTCCACCGCCTCCAGCGTAAAGGGCAGCGTAGCCCCCGACGAAGCCGTCGAGAAAGCGGTCAGCAGCGGCACGCCCATATTGCGGAAATGCTGCCACGGCCGGACCTTTCCGGCGAAACGCAGCAGCAGCGGCAGCGTGACGAAGGTCTGGACCGCCAGGCCCGCGGCGACCGTCAGCACGTACAGCAACATCCCCTTCAGCAACCCCCAGGCATCGCCGACCTTGGCAAACTGCACCGCCACGACGGCGAAAATGCCCAGCGGGGCGAACTTCAGGATCCAACCCGTCACCTTCATCGTCAGCTCGTAGCCGGCCTCCAGGAAATCCATCATCGTCCCCTTCCCCTTCGGCGAAATGTGGGTCACGAAGAAACCGATGACCAGCGACAGGAAAATGACCGGAATCGTGTTGTTCCGGCCCAGGGCCGCGATGAAATTGGACGGAATGAATCCCGTCACGATATCCTTCACCCCCGTATGGGTCACGTTGTCAGGCACTTCCCCCAGAGCCGCCCCCGCCACGGCACCCGCGCCGGGACGGATCCCGTAGACCAGCAGCACGCCGGTCACGACGGCGATGGCCATCGTCAGCAGATACCAGCCGACGGTCTTGCCGCCGATCCGTTTCAAAGACCCGTCCGAGCCGTCCGCCAGATGCGCGACGCTCGTCGAGATCGAGAAGAAGATGATGGGCACGATCAACAGGCCCAGGGCGTTCATAAATAAAGTGCCGATCCAGTCGACATAATCCGAGATGCCGGGCCAGAGGCAGCCGGCGGCGATGCCGAGGACCAGGGCGACGATAATCTGAAGGTAGAGGGGTATCTTTTTCATCGCAGGGGCGTATCTCCCACGAATTTAACGACACTCCCGCTTTTTTCCAAAAATCGCTATCTTTGTTCAAAGAGAAAGAAAGCTATCGATATGGACAGGAGAGAATTTCTGAAGAATTCGGCGGCGCTGACCGCCGCCACCGTCGTTGCGCCGGGCATGCTGGCCGCGGACAAGACGGCTTCGAAGGATGGGGCCCAGACCCCGGATGCGGCCGAGACCGCCCCGCTGATCGCATCGGCCCCGATGCTGCAGAACTACGCCTCCACGAGCATGGGCGTGGCCTTTGCGGTGAGCGACATGGCCAACGGCTACGTACTCCTTTCCGAGCGTCCCGACATGGCAGATGCCCGCAAGGTCAAGTGCGGCGGCTACCGCGTCACGGACATGAACGACAAGGTCCAGCAGATCCGCCTGACCGGCCTGAAACCCGCCACGCGCTATTACTACCGCATCGGCGCCGACCGCATCAGTTACCAGGGCGGTTACAAGATGAAGATCCTGGGCACGGAAGAAGACCCGCGCACCTATTCCTTCGTCACCGCCGGCAAGGACGCCGAGGGGCATTTCTGCGTCATCAACGACACGCACGCCCGCTTCGCGACCTTCGACCTCCTGACGGACAAGATCGCCGCCCTCGCGCCCTCCTGCGTGATCTGGAACGGCGACACCTGCAACAACGAGGAGCAGATCGAAGGCCAGATCCGCAATTTCCTCGCGCCCCCCATCGCACGCAAGGACTACGCTTCGGAAATCCCCTACCTCTTCGCCCCCGGCAACCACGACTCCCGCGGCATGGCCAACCGCCACATCGAGCGCGTCTGGATGTGGCGCCAGCCCGAAGAGCGTTCCTCGCGCGACTGGGACCTGGGCCGCAATTTCGCCGTGCGCATGGGCGACATCGCCCTGATCGGACTGGACACGGCCGAGGACAAGCAGGACACCAACCCCATCTTCGCCGGCCTCTTCAACAGCTCAGCCTACCGCGAGGCGCAGGTCGCCTGGCTCGCCGACGCCCTGAAACGCAAGGAGATCGCCACGGCGCCCTTCCTCGTGGCCTTCTGCCACATTCCCCTGTTCGACGACGATCCCACGCACAACCCCGGCGACGTCGCCCCGGCCGACTATGACCCGCAGTACAGTGCGGACTACGCCTACTGGCAGCGCAGCTGCGCCCAGCTGTGGACCCCCCTGCTGGAGAAGGCGAAATGCCAGCTGATCGTCACCGCCCACATGCACATCTACCGCTACGACCCCCCGACCGCGACGCGGAAATGGGCCCAGCTCGTCGGCGGAGGCCCCAGGCTGGACGAAGGCCCTGACCGTTTCCCGACCGTCATCGAAGGCCGCGTGGAAACCACCGGCCCCGGCAAGAAAGGCCGCAAGCTGCACATCACCGTCCACAACATGCTTACCGGCACCGTCCAGGACGAGTTCCGCTTCAGCGCCCGATAAAACAAATCCGGCCCTCGATTCGCATCGGGGGCCGGTTTGCAATTCTAACCTAATTTTAACCTATGAAAAACTATTCAGGTTAAATCAATTGCAAGGTCTGTGCCAAACTACTCTTCGACCAACTTGATTTCGATGATCTCGACCGGTTTGACCGGGAAGTCGTTGGGATAGGGCTGATGGTCCCTGTAGGTCCGGACGACGGCGATCTTGTCAATTACGTCCAGGCCGCTGATCGTCTGGCCGAAAACCGTGTAGGCGCCGTCCAGCTGGGCGCAGGCCGCCTCATTCTGGACGATGTAGAACTGCGAGCCGGAAGACTCCCGGTAAGGGTTGGCCCGGTCGCCCTGGCGGGCGGCGGCAAGGGCGCCCTTGGTGTGTCTGTATTCCGGGACGAATTCGGCCGGGATCTTATAGTCCGGACCGCCGGTGCCATAGCGGGCGACCGCGGATGTGTCGCGGGTCAGCGGGTCGCCGCCCTGGATCATGAAGCCGTTGATCACGCGGTGGAACAGAAGGCCGTCATAGTAACCTTCCAGGGAGAGCTTGGCGAAGTTGTCGCGGTGCTTGGGCGTCTTGGAGTAGAGCTTCACGCGCATCGTGCCGTAATTGGTGACGATGTCGAAGACCGGCTCGGCCGGCAGCTTGGCGAACTTCTCCGCGGCGACCTTCTTCTTTTCCACTTTCTTGAGGGCCTTGAGGGAATCCTGGGCGCGCTGGACCGCTGCTATGGAGTCCGCACGGGCCTTTTCCGCCGCTTCGGCGGCTTTCTTCGCGCTGCGTCCGCATCCGCTGAAGGCCATCAGGATGGCGAGCACGGCGAGAGCAAGGAGGAGGATGTGTCTTTTCATATCTGCAATGGGTTTATTGTCCTTGAGGGCAAATATACTAATAATTGACGAAAAGGGCGGTACGCGCCTGCAGATAAGACCGGACGTCGGACCAGGCATAGTAGGGGCCCTGGACGGGAGCCAGGCCGCCCAGACGCGCCTCTTCCCCGTTCAGGAGCAGCTTCACCAGCGGCTCCCCCGCCCTGCCGCAGCGGGGCCTGTAGAAGACCAGCTGGATGTTCGCCGCCATCGGGGAACGGAAGGTCTGGAACCAGTACACCAGGTCATCCTGCGACGGCGGATGGTAGCCGAAGCCCTCCAGGTCCGTGATCATCAGCAGGGCCATGACCACGTGGTCGTGACCGAAGCGAAGGTCCGCCCCGCGCTCCCCCTTCGAGAGCCGTTCGTCCGCCTTGGCCACCATGTCGTCGATGATGGACGAGCAAGGCGTGCAGTAAGGCAGGTATTCCCGGAAACGCTCGTAACCGTCCGTCTCCCAGAGGGTGGCGAACTCCTCCGGCGTGAGCAGGCCGTCGAGTTCCGACAGCCGCTCCTCTTCCGGGATGCTGTTCATCCCCGCAACCAGCATGTACAGGTTGAAGAAAACCTCGTAGGCATCCCGCCTCCCGAGGGCGGCCGAAGGATCCTTGAACAGGCGCGCGAGCACCTCCTTGTATTCCGGGAACCTGCGGTAGAAGAAGGCCGGGGAACTCTCCGCGTAGGGCATCAGCGCATCCGGGCCCTGATAACGGAAGGGGTTGGCGCCCGCGTTGGGCCGGGTCGCCTGCACGTCCAGCAGGCCCTGGTGGGCATAGACGGAAGCGCGGGGCGCCTCCCGGGAAATGGCCGCGCAGAAGGAACTCATGCTGATGATGGCCCGCACGGAAGGGGAAGAACAGGCATCCACCCGGCTCCCTTTCCCAAAGACCGAAGAATAATCGTGCACCATCGTTTCGGCGATGCCCTGATGCTGCGCCCATCCCAGGGGCGTCAGGTCGCCCACCTGGAATTGGGCCCGCTCCCAGAAAGCCTCCAGCTGGGCCAGGAGAGCCTGGCCCTTGGGCGTCAGGTTGTCGTTCCCGGCCCCTTCACGCAGCAGGTCCAGCAGGACCGAATAGGCTTTCGCCGTATAGGCGTAACGCGAGCCGTGACGGCCGTAATGGCTGATATAGACCGGCTCGTAACCCTTCGGTGCCGGCGTCTGCGGCTTGGGAGACAGGTCGTAGGGGCGGTCCAGGCCCGAAGCCAGGTTCCAGTCCGAAGCCACCTCCTCCCGGACCCCGAGCCGGGGCGGACAGGAAGGCTCGGAGAGGGCGGCGGGGATTTCGACGATGAGGAAATGCGAATTGACCTTGCGTTCGCCGGCGTGGTCATAGAGCTTGTTGTTCGTCGGATAATTGACGACGTGGGTCCGCTCATCCCCTTCCCCACGCACGCAGAGGGTGGAAGAACCGCCCCCATCCATGTTCAGCGCATATTGGGGCCGGAAATACCGGACCAGGAAGCGTGTCAGTTCCCGGGCGTTCATCCCCTCGCTGAGGCCCGGCCGGCGGCCGTCCACCACGATCAGGATCAGATGATTGTCCGCCGTCTTGGCCACCGCGCTGCGGGGATGCCGCACGCCCTGGTGACGGACCGGATCTTCGTATTCCAGCTGCAGCAGCGCCTCCTCCGTCAAGGTGGAATCCGCGAAGCGCTCACCGATCGGATCGAAGTCGTCGATCAGCATCGGGGCGCTGGAGAAAATGTTGGCTTCCGTACAGGAGGCGTAGAACGCCCGCCGCGCGGCGATGTCCAGGCCCTTCCCGTCGAAGCGGATGCTCACGTCCCGCCCGCCGTCGGTATAGACGGCCGCCTCACTCTTCCAGTTAGGCACGGGCATCTCAAACACCGTATCGTAGGGCATGCAGGACCAGAACCTGCCGTCCACCTTGATCACGGTGGAAGACGCCTCGTAACAGGCGTTCATCGCGACGACGGCCCGGTTGCGCAGGAAGACGTCCGAAGTCGTTTCCGAAGGACTCGAATGGGAGAATCGCAGCGCATAGCGGGGATTCGACAGGTCCAGGTCGACGGCGAAGACCTGCTGGGGCGAACCGGACACCTCGTCCAGGCCGAAGAAGTGATAATAGGTGACGCCTTCGGCGACCGTCTTGATCTCCCAGCCGTCGCCGAAGCTTTGGGCGGCCGAAGGTGCCGCGCCCTGCAGGACCAGGAACAGGCCAAGGAGGAGGAAAGAAAAGCGAAGTTTCATTTCAATACAGACTTCAAGATAGGTTGGATGACGCCTTCCATGGCCAGGTAGCCGGCGGCGTTGGGATGGATGCTGTCCTTCTGGTACTCAGCCTTGAGCCCCTTCTCCCCATCCACCAGGACGCTGTAGTAATCCGCGTAGGGAATTCCCTTCGAGGCGGCGTACTCCTTGATCATGGCGTTGAGGCTGATGATCCGGTCCTCCGGATGGAAATCGGGCAGCTTGGGGAAATAGTTGGACGGGGGGACCGAGCCCAGCACGACGGAGATGCCGGCTTGCTGAGCCTGCTCCACCATCCGTTTCAGATAACTGAGGATGGCCTCGTCACTCCGCTGCGCGATGTCATTGGTCCCTCCTTCGATCACGACGCAATAGGGATCCAGGTCGATCACGTCTTCCTGGAAGCGCGAAAGCATCTGGACGGTCGTATTGCCGCTGATGCCCTTGTTGACATAGCCGTTGGTCGTGAAATAGATGGGGTGGAAGCCATCGCGGGTCCACTGCCAGGTGATGCTGTCCCCGATGAAGACGGCGGGCGGACCCTTGTGGGAACCGTCCAGATCCGACGTGGGGGGCGGGGGCAGTTCGGGGGTCTCGGGATGCCCGCAGGAAAGCGCCAGGAGCGCCCCTGCCAGGAGGACCAGACGGGAGATACGTTTCATCATGGGTTATTTCTTGAGAATCACGAAATGGACATCCCGTGCCCGCTCGTGGGTATGGTCGTGGCTGTCCTTGTTGGGAATGTTCTCGCAAGGGTAATTGACCACGTGGGTGTTGGGGTCTCCTTCTCCCTTGACGCAGAGCGCCGTGGAGCCGCCGCCGTCCATGTTGAGGGCGTACTGCGGATTGAACCACTTGACCAGGAATTTGGTCAGCTGCCGGGCCGACATGCCTTGGCTGTAATTGGTGCGGCCGTCGACGACGAGCAGGATGAAGTGGTTGTTTTCCGTCAGGGCGATGGCGCTGCGGGGATGCAGCGCGCGCTGGTGCCGGTCGGGATCCTCACCGTTCAACGCGTTCACCTGGGCGGAGGTCAGCGAATAATCGCAGAAGTTCTCTCCGACCGGCTCGAAATCATCAATCAGCATCGGAGCGCTCGAGATCAGGTTCCGATTACTGCCGGCGATGCTCGTATAATAGTTCCGCTGCAGCGAGACGGCCTCGGCGTAGGTCTTTCCCTTGATGCCGGAGATCTTGCCGTCCCGCTTGGGAGAGCCCGCGAAGACGATGCCCACGCCCCGTTCGCCGTTGGAGGTGAAGGCCGCTTCGCTCTTCCAGTTGGGGACGTCCGTATCACCGATGGTCACCTTGGGAATCTGGAAACGCGTGATCCCGTCCACCCGCACGAAAATGGAGTTCAACTCGAAGTTGGCGTTCATCGCCGCTACGGTGTTGGCGTTGCTCTTGAAGGCCTCGGACACGAAAACCCGGGGGTTGGTATAGAGCAATTGGACCTGATACTGCGTCTTCGAAAGGTCCAGGTCCACGGCGAAGACTTCCTCCTTCTGGTTGGAAAGGGCGTCCGTCCCGGAGAAGGTATAGTAAACCACGCCTTCGTCGATGGTCTTGGAAGTCCATCCGGCGCCGGACGGCGTGACTACCTTGCCCCGGTTGGCATCCCAGGGATTCGTGCCGGAAGAGGGCGTGTCGTCGCCTCCGCTTCCTCCTCCGCCCCCGTTATCCCCGGGCGTGACGACCGGCGGGGGCAGTTCAGGGACGGCGTTCCCACCCCCGCCGCCGCATCCTTGCAGCAGCAGGGGCAGGATCGTCGCCACCAAGAATAGTTTCTTCAGGTTCATGGTTATTTCAGTTTAGGAACGTCGGCGCTGAAGTCCCAGACTTCGGCGCTCCAGCCGATCTCCTGCGCCACCTGGGAGAGGGTCTTGCCGGCGGCCGCGGCCTTGCCGTGGTAGGCGTAGGCGTAGGTTCCGACGCCTTTCACCATCGGGGTGGAAGGATTCGCATCTTCCTGATCGAAAAGCACATACGTGCCCAGCTCAGCGTTCTTCGGGCAATCCTGGAAATCCAGGTCGGGCTTGCGCCAGCAGTTGACCAGGTAGTTCTTGATGGCTGTGGCACCGACGACGGCGCCGCTGCTGTAGTGCTCGCTCGTGTCGGCGCAGTTAGACTTGAGGAGCGTGT
>JAEEGF011878580.1_pt1 | contig 14567 bp, 17 predicted proteins | sample 9134171 | NCBI WGS metagenome assembly JAEEGF01 (sample SAMN16246542, study PRJNA631951) | gut metagenome | biome: gut microbiome; feature: rumen; material: AP-attached | host: Bos | place: Iran: Karaj | collected 2018-10
CATGAAAATTGCTATATTTTGGAGTAAATCAGGATTAACAAAATCTAAATATTCATGATGAATCTCTTTATCTTTACCATCTCATAACCTATAATTTAATCATGATACAGAATCAGCAATAGCGGTTATTGCTGCATATTGCCAACCGGTAAAGAACTTAACATATTCATTATCTTTGATAGATGTATTTCATAGAAATCATCATAAAAAAGATATCCAATTATTAGAATTTCATGCAGATTTTTTGAATATATTTTTTATTCGATTAAACATGTTATTACATAGATAAAGTAAATGGAATATGAATTCATAAAAGCACTATTCAATGTAAAGCAGGTCCATTATCTGTTTCTACAGCTTGAATATTTCCTCAAACGGCTTCAATATGAGTAGTCAATCATCATAAATCTGATCTATCAAATACATCAATTACATTATCTAATAATTCACATAGATTTTTTTCTGATTGTATATTTCAAAGAGTAGTAGTTTCTTGAAATAAGTTAATCGTGAAATAATAAACCCTTTCATGATGATTTGAATCTGATACATTAGATTCTATTCTATCAAAAGTAAAAAATATTGAAGGGAATCATCAAAATTTTTTAGGAATTCAATCATGAATTTCCGCTATTCACTCAATATTTTCTAATTCAGATAAAATCTGTTCTCTAAGCTGATTAATCATTGATATATTCGTTGATTATCTCATAAAATCTATTAACAATTCTCTCTGATTTGTTCTCAGCAGCTCTTGTAAAGAAAGGATTTCATTTATATCAAGGATGATGAACGAGGGTTGCGAAATGTCCTAATCATTCTTTATCTATCCAGAATAAAGCCTTTTTTCTAACAGGTCTGATTAAGTGTGGCTTTGTTCATTCATGAACAAATGGAGCATAAAATATATTGGTATAAACTACAGCATAATCAGGATAAACAGCTGATTTGATGCTTTTTCTTAAATTACCATTATCTACAGGAGCTTCTTTTTTAGCTTCTCATTCTATCAGAATAGCTGATTCTTTTAACCATTTTTCAGTAGCAGCTTTGAGGTCTTTTTCACTCAGATTTTTAAATTTTTTGGTTACTTCATCCGCTCATCTAATTTCAATGCTTAAAGTCATTCTTCTAAGATAATAGTAGTTAAAGATAATCATCAGCAATGCCTATAAGCAACTCATTTAACTGAATAAGAAACAGAATTGATAATTATCTCATCTGCTTCTTTAATTTCAGTTAATTTCTGTATTGATAGTTTATAAATCTTTCAGAATTTTCATTCCTCCATGTATTTAGATTCTTCACTAACAGCTGTAATATATCAATCATATGTAGCAATAGTTTCTTTTTCTCTTGCTACATTATTAACATAAACTAATCTTTTTAATTCAGCTGTGCAGTTAGTTAACATAAATAATCCTATATCTATCTAAAAGAATCTTAGCATCATTACTTAAATCTGAACTCTTATAAGTAATTGAATAATCTGATAATCTTTCTGATTCTACTCAAACTCTTTCATGATATTTATCTTTAACTAATTCAATAATTACCATAAAAATATCATAAGGAATCAGATTCAAATCATTCAAAGAGTAATTCTGAAAGGTATATCAATTAATATAAGCAATAGCAGAATTAATAAACACAATGATTTTAGTTTCATCATTTTCTCAAAGTAATGATTTTAAAGTAGCTATTAATTCTTCTCTGGTCATTATTTTCTTCCTTTCTTGTTAGGTTTTAAAGCTTTATTTTTGATATTAGTAAAATCTTTAATCTGATTTATAATTGAAGGTTTTTCCAAAGGCTTTAGATATTTTGGACCATAAGCATTTCCTATTTTTTCATCTAAATGAACAATTTCTCATGCTTTATGACCTTCAATCCTTCATTTTAGAACTTGATATTTCATTTAATTGATAATTATAAGCTAAAAGAGGGACAAAAGTCCCTCATATTATTCTCCGTCAGTTTCAGTTGGAGTTTCTGGATCTGTAGGAGTTTCTGTAGGAGTTTCAGATTCAGTTGTAGTGGCATTACTAGAAGCCGTTTTAATTACTGAAAATGCTTCATCAACTAATGATAATCAGCAAACTCTGGCTGATGCTTTAAGAGATTTGATATCTTTTTCCCAATCTCATGATTTATATCACATCTCAAAAGTAAATCATCTTTTGATTCAGATATTGAAGAATTTTAATGATCCAAACACTATAAATGGAGTATCAGAACCAATAGATCATGAAGGCATAACATCAGTTAATTCTACAGGGTAACCTAAAAGATATCCCTTTTCTCCATTATCTAATGTTCTGTATAAAGGTCTTCAATCTAAATCTTTAAGCTTCTCAATTACAGCTATAGCATCTTGAGACATATACCATTTTGGTTTATGATTTCTCTTATACTTTAAATCAATTTTCCTTGTAGCATCGATTAAAGCATCATGATTAAGAGTATTAATGCCTCCTGTTAATGTGATAACATTAACATTATCTAAGTTAGTGATTCCTTTTATCTCAGAATTATTAGCAGAATCACCAGTTCCTAATAATACTTCAGTATCAAGGAACTTAGCAAAAGCTTCTGCAAATTCTAACTGAGCAGCTGCCCATATTTCATCAGAATCAGCTTCATCTTCTATTAATTCATAAGTAGAAGAAAGGATTGCACCAACTTTTTTAGCAATCATTTGAACTCTATCATAAGTCATAGCAGTATCCTGATAAGCTTGAGCTTGATCTGTATAGAATACTTGAACTCAATCTACTCTTTTAGTGAAATATTTAGTATCAGATTTCATTCTTTGAACATTACAATCTTTCCAGATTCCATATTCTCACATGATTCTAAAAACTCACTTTTCAAATTCAGGATGAACAAGGTAACCTCAATCCTGAGCAGTACCCGTATTCATGGCTTTGATTCATGAAAGGTCCCCATTCTTTAATCCTTTAAGAGCATTAACAAAAAGCTCCTTAGTTTCAGTTAAATCTTCATCTTTAGAAGATCAGAATTTAGCTTTTTCAACTAATTCTTTTAATTGAGATTTAATCTCTTTAATATCAGCATTTTCTGATAAATTAAGCTCTTTAAGCCTTGCTTCAACTGCAGCATCAACTGCCTCAGGTACTCAATCTTCAAGAGATTTAGCAATTAAATCTGCAATTTGGTTTAATTGTTCTGGTGTCATTACTATAATAAACAATAAATAAAAAGCATAGAAAAGCCCCGCTTGCAACCTATAGGCTTTTCTTGAATGCGGCTAATCACTGATTAACAGTCCTTGCCACATTTTGTAAAGTTTCTTTTGCTAAGATATTAGCATCAGATAGTTTTTTAGTATTGCCATCTACTAAATTCTCTAAGAGAGCTTTAATATCGGTTAGCATTGAAAGTATTTCCTTATTTGATATTTCTTTTTCTTCAGTTTCCTGAGTTTCTAATAATCCGTTTTCTTCTAATAACTGTTTCTGGTCCAATGAAAGAGCATTGGGATTACATGGAACAGCTACAAAAGATAATTCCAAAAGCTCAGCACTTGTAATAATTCTCTTGTTTGATTCATCTCTTGATTTAGGAATAAATCAAACACTAACAGTTTTTACCATTCCTTCATCGTAGAGATCAGCTAACAATTTTCATAAAGGGTTAGATTCAGAAAATACTCATTCTATGATTAGCTGATTATCCATTACATAGATAGAAGTAGCTTTACCTACGATATTTTCTATCTTGTAAATATGATTAGCAATGATAACAGGATTTTTCATAAAGTTCTTATAATCCCATCAATTAGCTTTTATTATTTCTCATGCTCTATCAGAATCTTCTGTAGAAGCAACAACTCTGAATCTTCTTCATTTATTAACTTCTTTTAAATCAAATGAAGAAATCAGATTTTTTAATTCATTTATTTGATTCTCTGTTAATAGCATTGGTATAAAGTTAATGATAAAATTAGTAACTCTCTTGAGTATTCTTTAAATAAATCTCTATGGCTTTATGAGTTCTTACATCATAATGACCTTTAAAGGTTATTGATTGCTTAGTAACATCATCTATGGTAAAGGCAGGAGTCCAATCAGTTATTTTTATCTTTGATAAATCTAACATGAATGTTGGATAATTATCAGCTCATTCATACGGATGCTTTGTATCCTCAGCCAATAATCTTAAAGCCTTTGGGGTACCATTTAAGAAATAATCTTTGTATGTATTGTTCTCAAATAACATCTCCATGGATCATTCAATAGAGAATGATGAATTTATATAATCTATCGGATCTATACTTGATAAACATTCAATATCTTTAATCTCTTTTTTGATAGAAATAGTGATAGATTGAAGACAAATATTATCAGCATTATCTAATCATTCTACATTATCAGCTAAGAAGACTTTTAGCATACTTGCCACAAATCATGATTCATCAGTATAGGATACAATATGAGTTGAACTTTCTCATTTCTTAGATTTTAAATTGATTGATACTGTAAATTTTCATCAAACCTCAGCGGTAAAATCCATAGATTCTATCATTGCCAAAGGGTATGATGAAGAAGAAATAGGAGTAAAACATCAAACAGTTAAAGTTGGATGTGTATTAGATTCTAATAATGAAAAATTATGTTCATAAACTCCATTATCTCAATCAGATGATACAGATCATAGTAATGCTTTTAAGAAAAATCAGATTCAATTTGGATAAACCTGACCTCAAATGGTTCATTCTGCCCATTGTTTAGTTACTTCTGAATTAATAGAATCAACAATTGTATCAACTACTCATGAATCAGATTCTACATTAGCTTTATCAGAAAATGTATTATCAGTTCGTGGAAATCGGTATTGAATAGGTAGCTTTTTTTCTCCTCTTGTAGTTTCCAAAGCTACTCAAATTCAGACTTTTTTTCATGTGAATGGCATAAATCAATCAGTTATGATATAAATTTATGCCCTTATTATTCATTATTCTTTTCTATAATCAAAAAATGGAGTATAAATCACTCCAATTTGAATAGTTTTTTTTGTTTGTAAGTTGTATGAAATTTATTATAAGATTGATATGTTAATATTTTTATTATTTTACGAATTAAAGATGCCTTGGATAAGGGATGCAGATTGAAATTATTTTGATAGAGAAACTTGAACAAGGTATAATTCGTTATGAATCGATTATTTTTGATTTCGCAAAAATTGAATTCATTATAATACATGAACAAAAAGAGATAGTAAATGATTTGACCAGAATTGATGGAGTGAACGATGAATAAATAGAGAAACGGGGACGCAATTTGATAAATATTGATGGAATATCCGTTGATTTAACTTTAGAGGTATAAATAGAGAAACGGGCACAAAATGGGACAACAATTGATGTGATATAGATGGGAATAATAAAAATTTCGTCAATAATAATTATTCAAATAAAGAACCAAAACAAGAATTTAAATATGATGAAAATGTTGAAAATAAAAAAACAAAGATAGAAGAAAGTATAAAGTCTGAAGATGATTTATCGTATTTTTCATATAATTGAAAATTTGATTTTGATTTTTTTAATACAGATTTAGAAAGGAATAAATCTCTTATTAAAAGCGATTTGGAGCGTAGGCGAGATAGTAAAAAAGCCCGCATAACTCAAATGGATGATTTAAGGGAATCTTTAGAAAATGCTACATCTATTGAAGAAAGGAACGAAATTAAACAAGAAATATATATCGCAAATTATGCTTCAACCGATAATCCTCCAAGAATTTCTGAAACTTTAAATGATCCATATTTTTTCTTTTGTACAGATGATAATTTCACATATATTTCAAATAAAAATATTAATATAGTTAGTAAGGGAAAAAGAATTATGCCATTCACATTTCCTAGAGCTCATTTGCTTAGATTTTGAGATTCATGATTTGATAAACATGAGATTGTTATTCATAATGGGAAACTAATATCTACTAAGGACTTATGATGAAAAAGTGCTCCTAAAGCATATTCTATTGATATAAAAAATATAAAAACGGTGGATGAAGTAATTAATGAAAGAAAGAGAGTTACATGATGAGAAAAACAGACTTGAATATGAGATATTTCAAAAATGATAGAAGCAGATCAAAATTCTATTATGTCAGCCCCTGCTGAATGAGTAACATTGATTACTGGTGTGGCATGAAGTGGAAAAACTAATATACTATTACATCGTATTCAATATTTACTTTGGGAACAGCCATGAAAGGAAAATGAAAATGATATAAAGTTTCATCAAGATAAAATGTTGTTCCTATGCTTTAATAAATCATTACAGAAATATATTCAATCATCCATAAATAATAAATTTCCAGAAATATTAGTTAAAACAGTTGACCAATGGATGATAGATATATTCAGAGAATCTTTTCCAAATAAGAATATAAGCTTTGATGATAATGTTAATTTTTCAGCAAATGAAATACAAAGATTAAATGATTCAATAAAAAGTATAGATATTAATGATTTATATATTGAAACATGATCTGATGTATATGAGCACAAAGAGGGGAAAAATAAAAAGAAAGTGAGAACTTGTTATATATCATTGAATCCTGTAATATTAGAAAAATTATTATGAAAAAGTACTCAATTTACAAAAAAGCACATCTTAATATGGCTATATTTGCTTTCACTTACTTCAATAAAGCAAGATTGAGCACAGACTTTTTCATTAAAAATATGAGACATAAAATATTCATCTATAAAAATAAGCAAATATTCAAATGATAGTATCGATTATATATTTAAAAAATCAGTATATGACCATATTTTCATAGATGAAGCTCAAGATCTTTCTAAAATACAGATGAAAATAATTAATTGATTTCACAAGAACTCTATGACAATAGCATGAGATGAATCTCAATTATTAACAGCTTGAACATTAACAACTAATTTATCAGAGTACTTCTGAATAAATATAGACAATGAATATACATTGAGTACTTCATACAGAAGCTCTCAGCAGACCGCATTATTTGCAAATGAATTTTTAAAGAAAGTAAAAATAAAAAATTCAATTTGATCTATTTCATTTAAATGATTGAAACCTATTGTTAAAAAAGTGGAAAATATTAAAGATGAATATGAGTATTTAATAAATAAAATTGAAAGTTTAAGAGAAGAATCGCCAGAAGCTTCAATTTGCATTATATATCCAAAAAACGAAGAAGCTTTAAAATGTGTAAATTATTTAGAAGTATGGTGAATAGATGCTTATTTGGCTAATTGAGGAACGTGGGATTTTTCAAAATCAATTCACGTATCAAATTATTTTCAAGCAAAATGATTAGAATTTGATTATATTTTTATATGTTGAATAAACGAGTTTGATTCTCGGAATAAACAAAACAAAAATAATGTTATATTTACTTTAATAACGAGATGAATTAAAAGAGTATATATGATAGCAAGATGATGAATACCTGGTTTATTGGAGGGGGTAGATACAGATACTTACATTTTACAATAATAAACCTCATTTATAATAGCTTTAGCTTTACGATCATATCTGTAATATGTGGTTTCTCATTTAATAAACAGATATTTTTTTATCCATCTCTTTGGCCAATTTTCTCTATATTTCAGATAAATGAAACATTGCATTCTAAAGTTTAATTTATAGAAAAGCTCCATTTTTCATAATGGCCATCATTCAGGTGGTTTAGGTTCTCGATATTCTGGAGAAATATATCAAACCATGAAGCTTTCTATATGAAATAAATGTTTATATCAGGTAAATCTTTTAGTGCGAATAACAAAGAATCAATTCTATCATCATGTTCTCAGTTTGGAAATATGAGTAATTCATCAACTAATTCTTCAGTAGTTTTTGGATAGAAATAAACTCTATGATTTTCAAATAATATCTGTTTTTCCATTAATCTTGTTCTCTTATCTTTTGATGTTTTGATTTCTTCTACTGCTAATCACATATTCTGAAATACTGTTTTTAATACAGCTTGATATGCTACAGTTTCAACTACAACTAAATTAGCATTTCGTTTTTGATAAAGGGATTTTACAACACTTGTAGCCCTTCAGATATCTTTATCTTTTTCATTCAATGCTACACATTCTAATACATACCTTCTTTCTCATAAATATCATACAACTGAAATAGCAAAATTATCTGCTCATTCTTTAGTAGATATTGCAGGATCTACTCAAATAACAATCCTATCAAAACTATATGATAAGCAGTTGCTATCATATTGAATCATATCTCTTGTTATGATATGTTGCCCCAATACATAAGGAATCAGCATATAATTCTGATTAAAAGATATTGTTCATAATCTTCTTTTTTCAGTTTCTAATGATGTGTATTTTTTGTTACTTTCTTTGATTCATACATTTAATTTTAGTGCTTCTTCATCAGTTGCCACAAATCTATCCCAAACAATTTTATCATTATCATAAATTGGAATTCTGATTGATAGCCAATTCTTATCGTTCTTTATGTGTTCTCTGAATCTGGGAACTAATCAATCTTCATAGATTGTATTTCAAAGAAATATCATTTGAGTTGCTGATGTAGTTCATCAAAGAACTTCATTTAATAAGAATTCAAAGTTTTTATCTATCTTTTTTTTGCTTTGACATGATGCTATTGTATCAACATCATCAAAGACCAGTAAGTCTGGTCTAAATTTTCAATCAGAGGCAGTAAAATTTTTTCATCTAGGAGATGTTCATAATGACATAGCTCTAACGTAACATTCATTTTCTGTAACGAACTTATCTACTCTTTTCATCTTTTTTTGCCCCTGTTTTATAATCGTTTCAGGGTAATAAAGATTTCAATAATCTCTAACAAATCTTCATCATGATTCTGTATCTCAAATAAATGAGTTAGCGATGTATGTTAAATTCTCAGTAGCATTATCTATTGTTTGAGAATACCACATTATATTTCTTCTAAATTTATTGGCTATACATCGTGCCACATACATTTGAGTAATAGTTGTTTTTGCACATCATCTGAATCATTCAATAAAAACATTTTTTCATTCTTCTAAAGCATCATAGATTTTTATCAAACATTCAGGAGTGGTAAAAGTGAAATATTCTCTAAAATAGTTACGACAAAATCAAAAGAAATCTTTGCTGTAATAATATTTTCTTGCTACTGGATTATATTTGATAAGTTCATTTATTTTCATTTCTTTTCTTTGAAATATTCATCAATTAAATCTTTATCATCCTGATTAAGTTCTTGCCTTTCTTCATTGATGTTTTCATTTCTTGAATATGTATTAGGTAATCACATTTCAGTACGCAGTATTCTGATAATTCTTTCTGAATCAGCCATTGATAATTTATCTTCCATCATCACATTAATTGCTTTAATAACAGCATTCTTTTTAGCCTTAGATAATTGATCCATAGGAATTTCTAATTCCTTAGCTTGTTTTTTTAAAGCATTTTCTAAGGCTTTTTCTGTAATCTTTTGTTTGAATTCCTGTTTTTCTTTTGCCCATCATTTCACATGTAATGCAGTTCTTGAATTATAATCCACTCATAATCCACTCAAAAATCACTTAACATCATCAAAATCAGACTGAAAGAATTCCAGCTTTAGCTTTGCCCAATCATATTTCTTTTTAGCCATAATTATTTGTAATTAGTATATCATAAATCACTTAAATCATTTTTTAATGTTTCTAATTGTTCTTCATCATCTACATAAACAGTTACACTTAGTTTCTTTTCCTTTTCTTTTCATTCAAATTCATCTGGATCAAATTCAGGCACATCAAACTCAGGGAATAAATCATGAATAGATAATTCTAAATCTCAAAAATTAAATTCTCATAAAGAATCTAATTCCATTTTTAGATTTGCTAAATCGTATTCTGATTCATTAAGCTTATTATCCAATATCCTTAATTTCTGAATTTGCTTATCTGATAATTCATCCAATATTACACATGGAACTTTTTCTAATCATAACTTTTTGGCTGATTCCAATCTTCAATGTCCAATGATAACTACATTATTTTTATCAATTACTATTGGCTGAGTAAATCAGAATTCTTTGATAGAATTTGCTATACGGTTTATTTGTGTTTCATCATGAATTTTATTATTAAATTCATATGGAATTAATTTATTAATATCTGTTTCTATTATCTTCATGCTTTTAAAAATAATAAATAAAAATCTGATTATTTTCTGAGATTGCAGCAATCCTCAGGATTAAAGTTGAAGTTTTCTTTTCGGTATTTGTAATGTAAATCTACATCTTCACATACAGAAATCTGAGGCTTTTTGATTTTGCTGATTAGCTGTATTTTCTTCTCTAATGGTAAATGTAGATATCATCATTCTGAATGAGTGTAGTCTGAATAATCAATATTGAACCATTTCTGAATCCGATGATTTACACGTAAGAATTCAACAATGATTTTATCACATTTAATATCATTGATTTTGCTTGTCTCTATATATGGAGGGATGTAAGGAGATAATCTAATTTGAACATCAAATCATAATTTCCAAAGTTTCTCAATAGCTTTGATTCTATCAGAAGGTCTTGTAGCATGTTCATATGTAGCTGCTAATTCATCATTTGTTGATGTAATAGTTATTTGGATGTGGGCAAGGTCTTTATCTAATACTTCAATATATTCATCATTAGCTATTAAATCTGATTTAGTCACAATGAGATATGGTTTTTTACATGCTTTGAATGCTTTAAGCACATTATAGGTTATTTTATGAACCTTTTCTACGGGCTGAAAACAATCAGTCATTCATCAAAGTCTTGTAATTTGTCATTTTGGAATCTCTGTAGCAATGATTCTATATGCTTCTTTTAAGTCTATAAACTTTGGATTATTCGGATGCCATAACCCTCTAAAATCCAGGAGAGCTCTTGCGTAACAATAGGAGCAGTTATGAGAACATCATTGTCCATATGTGTCCAACCTTGATGGATATAAACACTTTTCTCATTCTCATCATCAGACTGTATTATAAAGAGCTCAAAACTTTTTTATTCTGCTCATTTTGATGCTTTATAAATTAAATCTAATCGTTGCTTTTTGATTTCATTACTTAGCTTATACATCATTAATGGGGGTACAGACATTCAGATTAGATATGTTGGTTGAACATTTCAGAAGTTATAATCTTGAGGAAAAGATCAGGCTAATATTAACTCAGAATTATTTAAGAATCTATTTTCTCACCAAACAAGATTACTATCATGGGCTGTAATGGTTGGACAAACTCTATCATCATAAATCCATGAATCATTGAAGAATGATATTTTTCATCTATATCTCTTATCAGCAACTGATAAATCTAAATCTCAATATCTCGCATATTTGATTCTTATAGCTATTGATTTAGGAACAGGTCTATCAATCTTTCATGATTTATCTTTGATGTCTTTAAACAAAATTGGTTTCTCATTAAAGTCTAATCTGAGTTTTGGTAATCAGAATTCTTTTCTATATGCAGTAAAAAATACACGCTCCCTTTTTTGTGGTAATCACATGGTAGCTCAATTTAGCAGGAATAATTGAACATTGTATCATAACTCATTGAATCTTTCAAATACTAACTTTAAATATCACCTAGCATTTCATTTAAGCATTCATTTAACATTTTCAGCAATTACCACTTTAGGATGTAATTTTTCTACAATATCTAAATAATCAAAAAATAAATCTGATAGGACTTGTTTGGCTTGTCCTTCTCTGAATATCTTTTCTTTTCATCGGGCTTTTTCTCTTAATCATGCCATTGAAAAAGTAGAGCAGGGTGGGGATCAGTCTAATAAATCAATATCAAATAAATCTGAAGGTAATTCACTATCAGGAATCTTTTTAAAATCCTGTACTCCCATTAAATAGTTGTATCATTTACCAAAGTTTTTGATGTAGATATTGTGCATTTGCGGGTCTATTTCACATGTTCATATCACATCATATCAGGCATTTTTATATCACATGGAGCTTCATCATCAGCAGGAAAAACATGAAAAAACTTTATATCAGTTTTTTTTCACGTTATTTAAATCTGATAAATTTCGTTTATAATCCATTAGTTTTCATCAGATGAATTAAATTCAAATCAACATTTGGGGCATTTATGCTCAAATGTTCATAAATCATTTACTCAGTATTCTTTATTTTCAAATCATCATTTCTCTCTTACTTCTTCATCAATTCAGATAATATCTTCAACGGAATATTCTAAATCTCATAAATTCATGTCATCTAAATCCATTAAATCTAATTTCAGATTTTCAATATTCCATTCTGATTCATTTAATTTATTGTCCCAAAATCTGAGTTTTTTAATCTGAATATCTGATAAATCATCCTTTATGATACAAGGGACTTCTTTTAGTCATAATCTTTTTGCGGCTTCTAACCTTCAATGTCAAATAACTACAATATTTGTTTTATCAATAACGATTGGCTGAGTGAATCAGAATTCCTTTATAGAATTAGCAATTCTCTGGATCTGAGTTTCATCATGTATCTTATTATTCAGTTCATAAGGGATAAGTTGGGATATTTTGATATTATGTATTTCCATAATAAATTGTCAAAAAATGTAAAATTTTGTAAGTTTATGTCTAAATATCATTTCTTTTTAACTGTAATAATCTTTTTGTCAAAAAATACATTGATTTAATTTAGATATCATTCTCATGGAGTAGTGGCACTCATTTTTTTGGGTACATTTTTCAAAATCAGATTGAAAAATTTTGTAATATTTAGATATTTAAATTTGCCAACATCCTGATATGGAAATATTAGGTTGTATGCAGGTTCAATTGAATAACGAGTGGTGAGGCCTGCCACTCCAAACCTTAAGGAAAAACAATGTGCAAAATGAGAAAAGCCTTAAAAGAACCTATGTTTTTTAGTTTGGCTTTTACGTCTCAGTAAATAGTTTATTTGATTTTGAAGAATTAATAAGTCAGTATCCTTATCTGATAACTTATTTTCTAATACATCAATATATTTCCTGAGCCTCAAATTTTGCATCTTCATATCGAATAATTGATCGTTTAGTTGGTTTACTCTGTTCTGTAATATTCTTTCGTTTACTGATGTCATTACTATGAAGATTAGAGTTTTAAAACGATTTTATTTTATTTCTTCCAAAATGAAAAAAACCACGATAAAATCTATCGGGCATTGGGTTTGAGGTTTAGGATTACCTCATTCATTGTGCAGCTATATTGTAAAGGATAAAAATCCAAAATCAAGAGCATTAAAAATTTAGTGTAAAAAATGTATTGATTTGTAGCTTAGAAACTACTATAATTAAGAGGCACAAAACAAACAGCCTATGCCCGAGTTCATTTATTCTTTATTGTTTTTAAAAATGGAACTCACTAATACACTTGTTACGGGATGGGCTTCTCGATTAGTTAACCGTCGTTATTCTCAATATACAATAAAAAACTACATAGCTGATTTTTCAATGTTTATGGAGTTTATGCAAAATAGACTATGAGTTTTAAATATTAGGGATGACGATATTTCTATGAAAATGATTGAGGACTGGAGAACAGAACTTAATCAAACAAAAACTCCACGTACTTCTATGTATTACTCTGTTAAGCCTTTTATTTCACCATCAACAATCCAATCAAAGATTACTGCGGTGAAAAGCTTCTTACGCTATATTAATTCAATTTTTAATACTTGATTAGACTATCAGAGGATAGAACAACCAAGAGTGAGATCACCATTAATGGATGTTCTAACCGAAGATGAATTTGAACAATTATACAATATTATTCCTAAGATCGAAAAGTATAGATTAAATGCTTTAAGATCACAATTATTAGTTAGACTTTGATATACATCATGACTGAGATTGAGTGAAATGTTATCTTTGAAAGTTGAAGATATAAGAGCATGAAAAGCCAGAATTGTTTGAAAATGAGATAAAGAACGTTGGGCTTTCTTTGCTGAATCAGTTCAAGAATTATTGGAGGAATATCTAATAGAAAGAACAAAACCAGTAGCTTGGACATGAAAAACTGAAAAAGATTATCCAGATGTATTCATTTCTCATGTATCATGATATACATTCTGAAGACCATTAAAGAAAGTTACTGTATGTGAATTGATGAAAAAATACAGTGATGCACTTAATATTTGAAAGAGAATCACATGTCACTCATTAAGACATTCATTCGCAACCAGATTATTGGAGGCATGAGTCAATGTGAGAGAGATTCAAGAATTTCTATGACATTCTGATTTGACTACTACACAAACTTATTGCCATGTGTTAACTTCTACATTAGTTGATACACATAAAAAATTATTTAAATAAATCTGATTATTATTGATTGAAATCCCTGGAATTTTAATTCTGGGGATTTTTATTTCAGGGTAGGGTATATAACAAGAGCATGGAATTGATAGAAAAAGTTCAGACCGGGTTCCGAAAAAGTTTATCCCAAAAACTTTTAAGAGTATTGGTAGTTCAAAAGCTCTAATTCTCAATTGATAAAATTTGATTCAGAAAAAGGGGTTGAATTTGAG
>JAEEGF012414949.1_pt1 | contig 14564 bp, 13 predicted proteins | sample 9134171 | NCBI WGS metagenome assembly JAEEGF01 (sample SAMN16246542, study PRJNA631951) | gut metagenome | biome: gut microbiome; feature: rumen; material: AP-attached | host: Bos | place: Iran: Karaj | collected 2018-10
ACAATTGTAGGTATCACTCGTGGAACTAACAAGAATCACATTATCCGCGCTACACTTGAATCTATTGCATATCAGGTGTGCGATGTTATTGATGCTATGAAGGCTGACTCAGAGACAGATCTCCGTGCTTTGAATGTAGACGGTGGTGCTTCTGCCAATGACTTCCTTATGCAGTTCCAGGCAGATATGCTTGATAAGCCTGTAAACAGACCTTCATCTGTTGAATCTACAGCTTTGGGTGCTGCTTATCTTGCAGGACTTGCAGTTGGATTCTGGGGAAGCAAGGAAGAAGTAATGAGAAATATCCAGTATGATAGAGTATTCATTCCTTCAATTGATCCAGAGGAGAGAGCAACAAAGCGTAAGGGTTGGGCCAAGGCTGTTAAATATGCTTACGGCTGGGCTCGTCAGGAAGAAGAATAATTCTGTAAAATGTTTTTCTACAAATTTTAAAAAATATTGAAAAAGTTGTATGAAAATGAATTGCAATTGTATATAATAAATTTTGTGAGTTAGCGGGCAACCGTTATGAAAAAGTAAAGAAGAAGGACGAGCTGGGGGGCTTGTCCTTCTTTGTTATTATTATGAATTCTATATGAGTTATTTGGATTTAGATCTGTTGCTATTATTTTACACAATAAATAGCAATAGATTTTTGATTATAAAATTGGCAATTACAATTATTAGAGCTATCCAAAGTATACTGTTGTGAAATCTGAAGCTTACATGCCGGATTTTACAGTAGATAAATTGTAACAAGGTATAGCATATGGCAACTACTGAGTAAATTACAATGGGATGGTACAAGAAGGATATCCATGGATGTCCTGACAAGAGGCTGATTACAGCACGGGTTCCTCCGCAACCGGGACAGTAGAGCCCTGTTAACTGGTGAAATACGCATATATGATCTTGTGTTTTTAGAGAAAGCCATTTGGCTAGTTGGATAAATATATTCATAGACATGTTTTAACATTTTGTCCGTAATAAGTAAAGACTGTGGTATAATTTACTTAATCATATAGTTTTTACCATGTGATTCAATGCATAATAAAGTGAATTGACCTGAGGGGGAGACTTGCATATATACTTTATGAATAACTTAAGAGGAGGAGCTATAATGGCTAAAAACAAGAAGCAGGGCACCATTCGTGGCAAAGTATTACTATCCATCGTCCCGGTTGTAGTATTGCTGGTTTTGGTGCTGGTTGCAATTTCAACTATTATTTCAAGACAAAGATTGGGAGATATGGCCAAGGATCAGCTGAATTCTTCTATTACGAATCAGACTGATAATATCGAGTCGTGGATGGATGAAAATCTGACATTTTTCTCCACAGCTAAATCTACAATTGAACAAATTAAACCTGACGCTGCAGGACTGCAGGTGTTGTTGGATACCTATTATGATTCCAATTCTGCTGCACCAGAAGGATTGTATGTGGCAACTTCCAATGGAGGCTTCTATACTGCAACAGAATCTAAGCATACAGAGAGCAATCCTACAGAAACTCAGTGGTACAAGCAGGGACTCAGCAGAGTGAACATGGATTATGGTACTGCATATAAGGATGCGGATGGCAAATATGTTATTTCGGCATCAGGTATTTTAAATGACGGTTCTGGTGAAATTAAAGTTATTTCAGCAGATGTTACTTTGGATCAGATTAGTATTATTGTAAATTCAGGTGTGAAGATGGAAGGAGCTTCTTCTTTCCTTGTGGATACAGCTGACAATACTATTTTGGCACACAGAGATGCTTCTAAGGTTGGTACAGATTTGTCAGCTGATACATCAGCACTTATGGCAGGCGTGGCTGACAAGGTGGCAAATAGAGATTATACCCAGACTACAATAGCTGACAATCTGGTTAGCTTCAGCGAGATTTCTGGAACAGAATGGCTGTTGGTATCATATGTTCCAACATCCATTGTGTATGAATCGGTTACTCAGCTTACAACTATCCTGGTAGTAGCTGGACTTGTGGCAATTTTACTTCTGGTTATTATAATTATGGTGATGACCAACAAGCTGTTTAAGCCATTGGCTGCAATTACACAGAATATTACAGATATGTCTGCCGGTGATTTTACAATTGATATTACAGCCAATAGTAATGATGAAATTGGACTTATGGGTTCAAAGGTTCGCGAATTCGTAGAGAGTATGCGTGGTATGCTTGCCAGCATCAATTCTGAGTCAGAGAAGCTTATGGAGCAGTCAGAGAATTCTGATGAAGTATCTAAGACCATGTATGATGCTTCCTCTTCACAGGCTCAGGCTATGGAAGGGTTAAATAATACAGTTAACCAGTTGTCTATAGCAGTTACAGAGATTGCGGAAAATGCTACAACCCTTGCAATGGTTGTGTCTGATACAAGAGATAATTCTGACAAGGCTAGTGAGTCTATGAAAGAGACTGTAGAAATTTCCAAGAAGGGCCGTGAAGATATGGAACAGCTTGGAATCGCCATGGAAGGAATTCAAAATGCCAACCAGATTCTGGCGGAGTCCATTGACAAGGTAGGTGTTGCTTCTGAGGAGATTACATCTATTGTTGGAATGATTAGTGAGATTTCATCACAGACAAATCTGCTTTCGCTGAATGCTTCAATTGAGGCTGCTCGTGCTGGAGAAGCTGGTAGAGGATTTGCAGTAGTTGCATCAGAAATTGGTAATCTGGCAAATAACTCATCTCAGTCTGCACAGGATATTGCAAATCTTATTCAGCAGATTAGAAATCTTATTGAGGATGTTGTACAGCAGGCCAATGCATCTGCCAAGAGCATTGAAGAGAATTCAGATTTGATTCACAAGGCTATTGCTACATTTGATCAGATATATCAGAATATCGAATTGTCCAATGAGAGACTTGAGGCGGTAGTAGACAATATCTCAACTGTAAGTGATGTTGCTACAAGTGTTGCTGCTATTTCAGAAGAGCAGGCAGCATCTGCTGATGAGATTCTTGAAACCTCTAGAAATATGGTGGAACATGCTAATAACATCACCCAGAGTTCTCAGGATGTGGCTGACAATTCTCATGAGTTGGCAGATACATCACAGACTTTGGCAGATCATGTTTCGCAGTTTAAGATTTAGGAGGTAATTGCAATGAAGATAAATAGATTGTTTAAATGTCGTATATTGGCATGTATAATGATATGTATTTTGGCAACTGGTCTCTTGAGCGGCTGCGGTAAGTCATCTGGAGGAAGCAGTTCATCGGGAAATGGCAAGATTTTATTTGTTATTACTGATGCCAATGATTCTTTCCGTGGAAGTCTGGCGGAGGCTATAATGGCATCAGCCAAGGAGCGTGGTCTTGATATTGATTATCAGGAGAGCGGCGACAGTGTAGATGTGCAGAAAGAGATTATTGAGCAGGCAGCTCAGAATGGCTACTCAGGTTGTATCTGTAGATTGGCAGATGCCAACACAGCTCTTCAGATGGAAGTGGCAGCAGGAGATATGCCAATAGTATTTGTAAATAATGATCCAACATCTGAATTGTTGAAGGATTCCAAATATGTATATATTGGTTCCCCTGAGGAGGATGCTGGAAAATACGAAGCAGAATATGTATGGGATAAGCTTGGAAAGCCATCCTCTGTTAATCTGGTTATGATGAAGGGCGAAAAAGGTCATTCAGCAACAGAAGGCAGAACCAAAGCTGCAATTAATTACTTTAGAGATAATGGAGTAGAAGTTAATCTGGTATTTTCTGACTATGCTAACTGGACAGATGAGAATGCATATAAGTATATGGGAATTCTCTCATCTGTAGGTGGCAAGTATGATGCAGTTATCTGCAATAATGATACAATGGCTCTTGGAGTTGTTAAATATATGCAGGACAATGGCATTTCTACCAAGGATATTCCAGTTTGTGGAGTTGATGCTACAGCAGATGGTTGTGCATCTATTGCAGCAGGTGGAATGCAGTTTACAGTATTACAGTCTGCTGAAGGTCAGGGAGCTAAAGCAGTGGAGGCTATCCAGACTATGTCAAAGGGTGGCAGCATAAAAGACATTGCTGGCGCCACAGAAGATGGTAAATATATCTGGGTTGATTTTGAGAAGGTAGATGCTAGTAATGTAGCTGATTATCAGTAGAATAAGAAGATGAGATAAGCTGGTTGACAGCGAGTTGAGAAAGCTGAAAAATCAGTGTATAATTATGACACCTGATAGATGCATATTACTTATGGACTTGGCATTTAATCTGTCACAGGTTGATGATTGAAAGGAGGTCGCATTATGAGAATAGGTTCTCTGGATGGTATTTCTGCATATGCAGGAATGTCTGGTATTACCAATGGTTTTTCATTTGGTGGCAATGCTGGCGTGGGTGCGACTTCGGATGCTTCTACAATTGGAGGCACAGATGCTGATTCCAAGGTTGATGGTAGAATGAAATCTTCTCCGGTGGATTGCAAGACCTGTCGAGAGAGAAAGTATATTGATGGCTCCGATGAGAATGTATCATTCAAGGCAGCAGCACATATTTCACCCAATGCGGCGGCAGCTGTAGTTCGGGGTCATGAAGGCGAGCATGTAAGCAATGCCTACAACAAGGCTGCTCAAAATAATGGCAGAGTTATTAATGCCAGCGTATCTATCCATACGGCGGTTTGCCCTGAATGCGGCAGAACCTATGTATCAGGTGGAACAACTAATACAACTATTCAATATTCTAACGAGACAAATCCTTATCAGCAGAACAGAAAATCTGCGGATGCTGCAACTTATGTTGGCGGCAAGATGGATTTCAAAATATAAAATAATAATAGACAAGGGAGACAACGAATGGATATCAACAACACACTTGCCAAAGAACTTGGCATTAAACCACAGCAGGTAGAGGCCACAGTTCGATTAATTGACGAGGGTAACACGATACCATTTATTGCCAGATATCGTAAAGAAGTTACCGGAGCACTCAATGATGAGGTGCTCCGTAATCTTTTTGATAGATTAAATTATCTGCGCAATTTGGAAGATCGTAAAGCAACAGTTATAGCAAGCATTGAGGAACAGGGTAAGCTTACAGAGGAGTTAAAGGCTCAGATTATTGCAGCAGAGACTCTTGTTGTAGTTGAGGACTTATACAGACCTTACAAGCAGAAGCGCCGCACTCGTGCTACAATTGCCAAGGAGAGAGGCTTAGAGCCATTGGCTGAGATTATTATTTCACAGAAGGCTGACAAGGCTGTATCTGAAATTGCAGCTGATTATGTAGATCCTGAGAAGGAAGTGAACACAGCTGAGGATGCTATTGCTGGAGCTATGGATATTATTGCTGAGCAGATAAGCGACGAGGCTGACTACAGAATTTGGATTAGAGATATTACTGAGAAGCAGGGTAGAATTATTTCTACTGCAAAGGATGCAGAGGCTGAGTCGGTTTATGAGATGTATTATGATTTCAATGAACCTATTGCCAAGCTTCCAGGACACAGAGTGCTGGCTTTGAACCGTGGCGAGAAGGAGAAGATTCTCGTTGTGAAGATTGAGGCTCCTGTGGATGATATTTTGAAATATTTGGCAAAGCAGGTAATTACAGAAGATAATAAGTTTACTAATGAGATTTTGGAAAATGTAATTGCTGATGCCTATGACAGACTTATTGCACCAGCTATTGAGCGCGAAATCAGAAGCTCCCTCACAGAAAAAGCTGAGGATGGAGCTATCAAAGTATTTGGTAAGAATCTGACACAGCTTCTTATGCAGCCGCCAATTGCTGGCAAGGTTGTATTGGGCTGGGATCCTGCTTTTAGAACAGGTTGTAAGTTGGCAGTAGTTGATGAGACCGGCAAGGTTCTTGATACAACAGTTATATTCCCGACTGCTCCTCAGAACAAGGTGGCAGAGTCTGAGATTGTATTGAAGAGATTGATTTCTAAGTACAATATCAGCTTGATTTCTGTGGGAAATGGTACAGCTTCTAGAGAATCAGAACAGGTTATTGTAAATCTGTTAAAGGATATTCCTGTGCCAGTACAGTATGTTATTACAAATGAAGCTGGTGCTTCGGTTTATTCTGCAAGTAAGCTTGCTACAGAGGAATTCCCTAACTTTGATGTGGGACAGCGTAGTGCTGCTTCCATTGCAAGACGACTTCAGGATCCATTGGCAGAGCTTGTGAAGATTGATCCAAAATCTATTGGAGTAGGTCAGTATCAGCATGATATGAACCAGAAGAAGTTGGGTGAAGCTCTTGGTGGAGTAGTAGAGGACTGCGTTAACAGAGTTGGTGTGGATGTAAATACTGCATCGGCATCCCTTCTTGAATATGTATCAGGTATCAACAAGACTATTGCCAAAAATATCGTGGCTTACAGAGAGGAGAATGGTAAATTCACTTCCCGTGCTGAAATCCTAAAGGTTCCTAAGCTTGGACCAAAGGCTTACGAGCAGTGTGCTGGTTTCCTTCGCATCCTGGGTGGCAAGAATCCTCTGGATGCTACAAGTGTTCATCCTGAGAGTTACAAGGTTACAACAGCTCTCCTTGAGAAGACTGGACATGATGTGGCTGAAATTACAGCTGGTGGAATGTCTGGAATTGAGAAGGAAATAACAGATGTAAATAAATTGGCAGAGGAACTTGGAGTAGGTGTCATGACATTGGAAGATATTCTGAAGGAACTTGCAAAGCCAGGTAGAGATCCTCGTGAAGATATGCCGAAACCAATTTTGAGAAGTGATGTACTCTCTATGGAAGACTTGAAACCTGGTATGGTATTAAAGGGAACTGTGAGAAATGTTATCGACTTCGGTGCTTTTGTTGATATCGGTGTTCACCAGGATGGCTTGGTACATTTATCACAGATGAGCGACAGATATATCCAGCATCCTCTTGATGTGGTTAGCGTAGGCGATATTGTAGATGTAGAAGTAATGGAAGTGGATTTGAAGAAACAGAGAATCCAGCTTACCATGAAGATTGGCGGAGCAGCTGGAGACAACAAGGTGCAGGGTGCTACCGGTGCCAAGAAGTCTGCTGATGGTGCTGACAATAATAAATCACAGGGCAATGGTGGACGTAGTAACAAGCCTGCTCGCAAGAATGATGCCAGAGGAAATGGCAATAAGAATGGTAACAGAAATGGAAATAAGAACGGCAACAAGAATGGCAACAAGAATTTCCATCACGGCAACCATTTCTTCGATAATATTGTAATTCCTCCATCTAAGTAAGAGGAGGTTTTGGTGATCATTTATTAAAGTGATTGTTAATTCTTTTATTAAAATAGCTATTGGTTATTGACAGGAATAGACTAATTTAATATATTTATACATGATATAGGAATCTTCGGGGCAGGGTGAAATTCCCGACCGACGGTGAGCTGATTAATCAGTAAGTCCGTGAGCCTGAGAGTGATCGATGGTTGAACCAGTGAGAATCTGGTACCGACAGTACAGTCTGGATGAGAGAAGATAAGTGTTATACGTGGATTTGTGCCCCGAGTATACTCATATACTCGGGGCTTTTTGTTGTTATGATCTGCTATTACGCTTGCTTGCCGATTTTCCTACATTAATAAATTAATGTGAGGCTTGATATAATCAGGCCGGAAAAGGAGATAAATTATGAGTAACAACACAATGGCCGCCAATATGGCCGCAACAGACAAGAAGAGCAAGATAGGTGTGAGACAAATCACTGTGACAGCAATGCTTTCAGCAGTAGCATTTGTACTTATGTATTTGGAAATACCTGTACCGGTAATTCCAAGTTTTATTAAGTTTGACTTCTCGGATTTGCCAGCATTATTGGGAGCATTTGCATTGGGACCAGTATATGGTGTGTTGATTGAACTTGTGAAAAATGTACTCCACTTAGTGGTTTCACAGAGCATGTTCATTGGGGAGTTGTCTAACTTTATTTTGGGAGCAACATTTACATTTACAGCAGGTCTTGTTTATAAGTTAAATAAGAACAAGAGAGGCGCAATTGTAGGTGGAATAGTTGGAGCTTTGGTTATGGGAATTGTCAGCGTACCAGCTAATTACTTTGTGGTATATCCTGTATACGTACAGGCTTACTTCAGCGGCGTGGAGCAGGTGTGCGTAGATATGTATTCTGCTATTTCATCAGGAGTATTTCATGCTGGAGAGATGAAGTCATTGTTACAGTGCCTGTTGGTATTTAACCTGCCATTTACAGTAGTGAAGGGACTTATCTCAGTACTTATTACAATGTTTATTTATAAGCCTCTGTCACCACTTCTTCATGGTAAGAACTAATTTATAGATTATGAGATTTGTCAGTTGTTCTGACATTGAATCTGGCCTGGTTTTTGAGGGCAGATTTTATAGAATTAATTATATGGATACATGACATGAATAGACCTGATTCCGTGGTTTGTACTGCGGGATTAGGTCTTTTGTATTTATCAGAAATGTGCTAAAATTAAATAGATTATAAATTGATACTAGGAGGACTATGTATGTCCACAGAATTTGACGTTAAATTATCAGCAAATGATATGTATGCATTCAATATGTATCATGCTTATACATCTGTTCAAGGCATTGTGCCAGTGGTTTTGGGAATAGCTGTTTTGACCATTGCCTGTATATCGGATGATTTTCAGGGAGGCTTCTCCAGATATTTATATATGTTGATTGGCCTGGTCTTTATTATATATATCCCATTATCTTTGTGGATGAGAGCACGCAGAGTCATTTTGATGGATGATGTGTTAGGAAATCCTATTCATTATAATCTCTGTGATGAAGGAGTGGTTGTTACTGCTCACAACGGAGAGAGTGCTACCTTGGAATGGCAATATGTCTACAAGGCAGTTTCTACCAAGAAGATGGTATATATATTCAGTAACAGGGTAAATGCTTATATAATTCCAAAGGCAGCTGTTGGTGATAAATTGGATGATATGTATGCTATTATCAAGGCAAATGTTGCTGATTACAGAGTGAAATTAAAATAGATTATTACAGAAATCACGAGGAAGCTATGGTTATAGAGACAAATTCACCGGAGGAGACCTTCGAACTGGGCAGACAGCTGGGGCAGAAGGCTGCAGCCGGGGAGGTATATACATTGATTGGTGATTTAGGTGTGGGCAAGACAGTTTTGACACAGGGAATTGCCAAAGGACTGGGGATTGATGAACCTATATGCAGTCCAACATTTACAATAGTACAGGTATATGAATCAGGTAGAATTCCTTTCTATCATTTTGATGTATATCGCATAGGCGATGTGGAAGAAATGGATGAGATCGGTTTTGACGATTATGTATATGGTGAGGGATTGACCATGATTGAGTGGGCGAATCTAATCGAGGAGATTCTGCCAGAACATTATTCCCAGATTACTATTGAGAAAGACTTAGAGCGGGGCTTTGATTACCGCCGAATTACTATAGAGGAAATCTAATGAAGATATTAGGAATAGAAAGCTCTGGACTGGTTGCCAGCGTTGCAGTATACGAAAATGGCATTATACAGGGCACATTTACTACCAATTTTAAGAAGACACACTCACAGACATTGCTTCCAATGCTGGATGTGTTAAAGGATACATTGAATCTGGATTTGGATACAGTTGATGCTATTGCAGTAGCAGCTGGTCCTGGTTCCTTTACAGGACTTCGAATTGGCTCAGCTACAGCTAAGGGTATAGGACTGGCAATTGATAAACCGCTTATTGCAGTACCTACTTTGGAAGCTATGGCATATGGACTGTGGGGAAATGATGGTCTGGTATGTCCTATGATGGATGCCAGAAGAAATCAGGTCTTTACAGCTATATATAAATTTGAAAATGGTCAGATGGAGGTTGTCAAGGAACAATGCCCTATGGATATTAATGAACTTATAGAGGAGTTAAATTCTCTTGATACACAGGTTACATTTCTTGGGGACGGAGCAGTAGTACAGCATGAAACTATTGAAGAGAAATGTCAGGTGCCTCATTTATTTGCACCAGCACATTTATCAAATCAAAGTGCTGCATCCTTATGCGCTAGAGCTGCTATATATTATGAGCAGGGCAAGACTGTAAGCGCAGATGATTTCAGACCTGATTATTTGAGATTGTCTCAGGCTGAGCGTGAGCGAGCTGAGAGACTGAAGCAGGAGTAATATGTCCATAAGAGATGCCAGACTGGAAGATTTGCCAGTTATATTGGAAATAGAAGAAAAAACATTTTCCACACCATGGAAAATGCAAGGATTCGAGGATGCTTACTGTGATGACAGAGCTATATTTCTCGTAAATGAGGTTGAAGGACATATTGCATCCTATGGCATAATGTATGTGGCGGCAGATGAGGCGGAATTGCCAGATATAGCATGTGCGCCGGAATACAGACGCAGGGGCCTTACAGAGGAATTGTTACGAGAACTAATTGATAGATCTGCCAAGGCTGGAGCCAGACGGTTTTTTCTGGAAGTGAGACAAACCAATGTGGGAGCGCAGAATATGTATGCCAAGATTGGATTTGAACAGGTTGGAATTAGACCTGGATTTTATAGAAACCCGGATGAGGACGCTTATGTGATGTCCTTGGATTTAGATAATATATAAAGGAAGAATTAGATGTTAGATGTATGCTTGCTGGGTACAGCGGGGATGATGCCACAGCCACACAGATGGTTGACGGCGCTTATGACAAGATATAATGGCAGCAGCTTATTGATTGATTGCGGTGAGGGTACACAAATTGCAATGAAGGAGGCTGGGCTTAGTCCTAATCCTATTGATATCATTTGTTTCACCCACTACCATGCGGACCATATAAGTGGATTGCCGGGGCTGCTTCTGTCTATGGGAAATTCGGACAGGACAGAACCAGTTACAATGATAGGTCCCAAGGGGCTCAAGACTGTGGTAAATGCTCTTCGAGTTATTGCTCCGGAGTTACCATTTCCTATAGAATATGTGGAAATCGATGGTGACGAAGCCTCTTATGAGATAAATGGATATCATATAACAGCTTACAAGGTGAAACATAATATTACCTGTTATGGATATACTATAGATATTCCCAGAGCTGGAAAGTTCTCGGTGGATGCGGCTAAGTCCTTGGGATTGCCGGTTCAGACATGGAGCCTGTTGCAAAAAGGCAACAATGTAGAATTTGAAGGCGAAACTTACACCCCAGATATGGTTATGGGACCGGATAGAAGGGGAATTAGATTGGCTTATTGTACTGATAGTCGTCCTTGTGAGGCTATTGTATCCCATGTGAAGGGAGCAGACTTATTTATCTGTGAAGGCATGTATGCTGAGAAGGATAAATTGCCCAAGGCCAAGAAGAACAAACATATGACATTTTACGAAGCTGCTCAAATGGCACAGGACGCACAGGTGGAGGAGCTTTGGTTGACACATTTCTCACCGTCTCTTGTAGGAGCCAAGTCTTATATGGGAGCGGTGAAGAAAATATTTGCCAATGCATATTTAGGTGAGGACGGCAAGAAGATAGAACTTGATTTTGTTGAAGAGTAAGATGGAGGAGTGCAGATGAAGAAGGCATTTAGAATAGGCCTTGTAATATTGCTATCGGTTGCAATCGTGGTAGGATATTACTATTATTTATCTCACAAAAATGGCTCGAAGCCATCAGATGATGCCGAGGAGACAGAAGTAGAATACATACTGTCCAAAGACTTTGAGAAAGACTACCCTTCTACTCCAAGAGAGGTGGTTAAATGGTACAACCGTATCATCAAGGCTTTGTATTCTGAGGAGTATGAGGATGAGGATCTGACTGCTATGGGAATGCAGGTTCGTCAGCTTCTGGATGAGGAGCTTCTGGAATACAATCCTGAGACTACATATATTGCAAGTCTGAAACAGGATGTAATGGATTATCACGAGCGTCAGAAGACTATTGTGCAATCCAAGGTTATAGATAGTGCCAATATTACATATGCAACTATTAATGGCTATTATTGTGCCTATGTAGATGCCTATTATTTTACAAAAGAAGGTAGCACTTACTCCAGAACATATGAGAAGTTTGTCCTTAGACAGGCTGCTGATGGCAAATGGAAGATTCTTACATTTAAAATGGTAGAAGGAGACGCAGATGACTGGAAGTGATAAAGTGAGAATTCTCGCTATTGAGAGTTCTTGTGACGAGACTGCTGCAGCTGTAGTAGTTAATGGACGAGAAGTATTGAGTAATGTAATCTCGACACAGATTCCTATACATACATTGTATGGTGGGGTGGTGCCTGAGATTGCTTCTAGAAAACATATAGAGAGAGTGAACCAGGTGGTAAAGGAAGCCTTGAAGGAAGCCAATACTACTTTGGATGAAATTGATGCAATAGGAGTAACATATGGCCCCGGATTGGTCGGGGCTCTTTTAGTGGGATTATCAGCTGCCAAGGCTATTGCCTGGGCCAAGGATATTCCGCTAGTTGGAGTTCATCATATTGAGGGACATATATGTGCTAATTATATAGAAGATATTCATCTGGAGCCGCCATTTATGTGTCTGGTGGTATCAGGTGGTCATACACATTTGGTAAATGTAGCTGACTATGGCAAATATGAGATCTTAGGTCGCACAAGAGATGATGCGGCTGGAGAAGCATTTGATAAAGTAGCCCGCGCTATCGGATTAGGATATCCGGGAGGGCCAAAGGTTGAAGCTAAAGCCAAAGAAGGTGATCCACATGCTATTAAGTTCCCGGTGGCCAAGGTGGATGACGGAGTATATGATTTCAGTTTCAGTGGATTGAAGTCTGCTGTGTTAAATTATATAAATGGTGCTCAGATGAAGGGCGAGACAGTAAATGAAGCTGATATTGCAGCATCATTTCAACAGGCTGTCATCGATGCTCTCGTGGGAAATGCCATGAAGGCTATTGATGAGTATGGAACTACTAAATTCGCTATAGCTGGTGGAGTGGCTTCTAACAAAACACTAAGTGCAGCTTTGGAAAAGGCTTGCCAGGAGAAGGGTGTGAAATTCTATCACCCGGCTCCAATACTATGTACAGATAATGCGGCTATGATTGGTGCAGCTGCATATTATGAGTATATAAATGGAAGAAGAGATGGATGGGATCTGAATGCGATTCCTAATTTGGTTTTGGGAGAGAGATAAATGAGTGGCAAGATTAGTGCAATTATTCTGGCTGCTGGTGCGGGCAGAAGAATGAACTCAGATATACCGAAACAATATATGCCAGTGGCCGGAAAGCCACTGGTTGTTTATTCTCTGGAAATATTTGACCAGAGTTCGGTGGATGAGATTATCCTGGTGGTGGCATCCGGAGATGAAGACTACTGCAAGGAAGAGATAGTGAACAAATATAATATAGGTAAGGTTGCAGCTATAGTATCAGGGGGAGCAGAACGTTACGACTCGGTATATGCAGGCCTTAAGGCTGCCACTGGGGATTATGTAATGATTCATGATTGTGCTCGTGCTTTTGTTACAGAGGATATAATCAACAAGGCTATTGATGGAATGAAGGAATATCAGGCTTGTGTTGTAGCAGTTCCTAGCAAAGACACTGTGAAGCTTGCTGATGACAATGGATTTGTAGCAGAGACTCCAAACCGAAGCAGAGTGTGGTCTGTTCAGACTCCTCAGTGTTTTGAATATAATCTGGTGAGAGAAGCTTATGATAAACTGCCGGAGATGAATCTGGAAAATATAACAGATGATGCCATGGTAGTGGAGCAGGTATTGCATAAACCTGTGAAGCTTGTAATGGGAGATTATAATAATGTAAAGGTTACTACGCCGGAGGATATAAATCTGGCTATTAATATTTTGAAATCCCAGGGACGCATATAGGATATGATCATGTGTTAAATGCGCCGGATATATGTGGTGTAATTGTAAGATTATATATACTAAATATTCTGAAATTATAGTGACACATAATAATAAGAAAGAATATTGTAAATCTTCTGAACAAAACGGGGCCGAAAAGGGACTCCTTTTTGTTTTGCTTGGCTATGGAAAAAGCCTGTAATATGGCGGTTTTTCAGGGGATTGAAAAGTATTTGAAAAAAAGATGAAAAAAAGTGAAAAAAGTTGTTGACATGGCATACTCACAATGTTAATATAATTGACGTGCTGTGAAACACGGCAACACGCAGGGGTATCGAAGTGGTCATAACGAGGCGGTCTTGAAAACCGTTTGTCCGCAAGGGCGCGTGGGTTCGAATCCCACCCCCTGCGCTCCAGAATAACAACTTATAAGATGTGATTTTGGGAGATGAAAATAACATCGAAAAAGCTTGAAAAACTTTTTCAAAAAAATGAAAAAAGTGCTTGACAAGCTAAAATGAAAATGTTATTATTATCTAGCTGTCGTAAACGAGCGACAATAAATCAGAACATTGAAAACTGAACAGTGAAACAACCTTGAAAGATTCTAAGAGAATTATTTAAGGTCTTGAATAATCAAGACAAACGAACAGCTTTTATAAGCAAACCTTAACAGTAAGGAAAACGGACAGCTTGATGAAATTAAGCTAGCGAAGTTTTGAAACTGGATCAGATGAGAAATCATCAAAACTTTTTAACATGAGAGTTTGATCCTGGCTCAGGATGAACGC
>JAEEGF010963067.1_pt1 | contig 14562 bp, 14 predicted proteins | sample 9134171 | NCBI WGS metagenome assembly JAEEGF01 (sample SAMN16246542, study PRJNA631951) | gut metagenome | biome: gut microbiome; feature: rumen; material: AP-attached | host: Bos | place: Iran: Karaj | collected 2018-10
CCTAATAACCCAACTCGCGCACAATGGTACTTATTTTCTCCATAGTTGTAAGACGTGTGGGGACCAAAGGCAGACGGAGGACATTTTCTATCATGCCCATCTCGCTTAACATGGCTTTAACACCAGCTGGGTTACCATCCACGAAGAGAAGTTTGAATAGTTCGGCAAACTTGTGATGTATAGTAAGAGATGTACTATATTCACCCTTCAATGCCAAACGGACCATACGGCTGAACTCGGACGGTAATGCATTGCCAATAACACTGATCACGCCAACTGCCCCAAGGGTTATGAGGGGGAAGGTGATACCGTCGTCACCGCTTATTACATCAAAGTTTGCAGGCTTGTTCTTAATGATGTCATCCATCTGGGAAATATTGCCGCTTGCTTCCTTGATGGCTACAATATTCTCGAAATCACGAGCCAGGCGGAGTGTTGTTTCTGCAGTCATGTTAACTCCCGTACGGCCTGGTACATTATATAATACTACCGGCACGGGACTTGCCTTGGCTATAGCCGAATAATGCTGGTAAAGTCCTTCCTGAGAAGGCTTGTTATAATAGGGACATACACTGAGAATACCGTCGATACCACTCCAGTCGGAAGTTTTCAATTCATGCACAACAGCAGCTGTATTATTTCCCCCGCATCCCATAAGAAGAGGTACACGTCCAGCCACCCGCTCTACAAGGTGCTGCTTGAGCATTGCCTTTTCATCGGTACTCAACGTAGGAGTCTCAGCCGTTGTACCCATGATACACAAAAAATCGGCTCCGCTTTTTATCTGGTACTCTACCAGACGATCGAGAGCTGCTAAATCTATACTTCCATCCTTGGCGAAAGGCGTTATCAAAGCGACACCTAAGCCGCGGAATTTGTTATTTGCCATATGGTTATTATCCTTTATACCTTAATGTTGCCGCAGAAGTAATACTTTTTAGACATATAACCAAAAATGATGCAAGCAAATTATTGTCGACATTGAATTTTATGATTAATTTTGTGAAATTAAATGGATTTTTAGGAAATGACTGAGCAAGAACAGATACTGAAACTGAGAGAAGAACTGCATCAGCACAACTATAATTACTATGTGCTGAATATGCCTACCATCTCGGATAAGGACTTTGATATGATGATGCACCAATTGCAAGACCTTGAGAAGCTACATCCTGAGATGGCTGACCCCAACAGTCCTACACAGCGTGTGGGAAGCGACCTCAACAATGAGTTCGTTACCGTTCAGCACAAACGTCCCATGCTGAGCCTTGCCAATACCTATAACCGGCAGGAGGTAAGCGAGTTTTATGAACGTGTAAAGGAGGGATTGCAGGGAGCTCCGTTCCAGATTTGCTGCGAGCTGAAGTTTGACGGGCTTAGCATAAGTCTGCATTACGAACACGGGAGTCTGATAAGAGCCGTAACACGAGGTGACGGAACTCAAGGCGACGATGTTACGCAGAACATAAGGACTATACGTTCCATTCCCTTACAACTGCCACCAGGAGCCGGATATCCAGAAGAATTTGAGATTCGTGGTGAGGTGCTGATGCCTTGGACCAGTTTTGAACGACTTAACAAACAGCGTGAAGAAAACGAGGAGCCTCTGTTTGCCAATCCCAGGAATGCCGCATCAGGGACACTTAAGAGCAAAAACTCCAGCGTAGTGGCCGAACGCGGACTTGATGCCTACCTTTATTATTTATTAGGTGAAGGTATTCCTGGAGACGGACATTATCAGAATATGGAGGCTGCAAGCAAATGGGGTTTCCAAGTTAGCAAAGCCATGACTTTAACCAATAGTTTGCAAGAGATATATGACTACATAGACTATTGGGATATTGAACGCAAGAACCTGCCCGTAGCCACTGACGGTATTGTGCTGAAAGTAAACTCGTTGGCACAACAACGTAGCTTAGGTATGACAGCCAAGAGTCCACGATGGGCCATAGCCTATAAGTTTCAGGCAGAGCAGGCAGAGACAATATTGCGGCAAGTTGTATTTCAGGTGGGGCGTACAGGAGCTATCACGCCTGTTGCCAATATGGACCCCATACAATTGTCAGGCACACAAGTTCGCAGGGCCACCTTACACAATGCTGATGTAATGGCACAACTGGATCTTCACGTAGGGGACCATATCTTAGTGGAAAAAGGCGGAGAAATCATTCCCAAAGTTGTTGGCAAAGCCTGCCCCACAGAACCGGGTAGTCCCAAAATCATTTTTATTACCCATTGTCCCGCTTGCGGTTCCAAGTTGATTCGCTACGAGGGAGAGGCTGCCATCTACTGTCCAAACGAAACGGGATGTCCACCACTGATTGTCGGGAAAATAGAACATTTTATTTCCCGGAAAGCCATGAACATATTCTCAATGGGTCCTGAAATTGTGGAAACCTACTTCAAGCAGGGACTTATCCATGATGCAGCCGACCTATATACTCTCAGAGCAGAGCAGCTTTTGAATGCTGATAAAACAAACGAGGTGAGTGTGAACAATATCCTAATGGGAATAAGAGAGAGTAAGAACGCTCCGTTTGAGCGTGTGCTCTTTGCCATAGGAATTCGCTTCGTGGGTGAGAATGCCGCCAAGAGTCTGGCACGCTACTTCGGAAGCATGGAGAAGCTTTCAACTGCTACTTTGGAAGAACTAACGCAAGTTAATGGAATTGGGCTTATTATAGCAGGAAGTGTTATAAAGTATTTTGCTGAAGAAAAAAACAGAATTTTCATAAACAGACTGACAAAATACGGTCTTCAAATGCAGATTTCGCAGGAGCAGCAAGAGGCTAAATCAGACAGATTGAAGGATCAGAGCATTGTTATAAGCGGTGTTTTTGCTCATCATAGCAGGGACGAATACAAGGCTATGATAGAGAAACACGGCGGCAAGAATGTAGGAAGCATAAGCAATAAGACTTCTTTCATCCTTGCCGGTGAGAATATGGGACCCTCCAAGTTAGAGAAAGCACAGAAACTGGGCATTCGGATTATGAACGAAGAGGAGTTTCTACAACTTGTTGGAGAACAGTAATTTTATGATAACAGATTATTCATTCGAGCCAGATACTTGCCAATAATATCAAATTCTATATTTACTACAGTTCCTGGCTTTATGTTATGAAAATTAGTATTCTCGAAGGTATAAGGTATAATGCATACTTGAAAAGTATCTTCCGTAGGACGACAAACGGTCAGACTGACCCCATTTACAGTAACACTGCCTTTATCAACAGTAAAATAGCCGTGTGAAACCATTTCACGGTTACTCTGGTAACGGAAAGTGTACTGGTGGCTTCCCTCCTGATCCTCAACAGCTATGCAGGTAGCAGTCTGGTCAACATGTCCCTGGACAATATGGCCGTCAAGCCGCCCGTTCATCTGCATACTGCGTTCCACATTTACCTCATCGCCCACTTTTAGCAATCCAAGATTGCTGCACTCCAAGGTTTCATGCATCGCAGTTACCATATATGTATCATCCTTAATACTGACAACTGTCAGGCATACTCCGTTATGAGCCACACTCTGGTCAATACTTAATTCTGCTGTAAACGAACAACACAGCGTGAAATGTACATTATCTTGCTCGTGTTCAATCGCAACAACACGCGCCATAGTTTCTACAATTCCAGAGAACATAATATTTTTCTTTTATTTTATTTGATGGCAAAGGTAGGGCAAAAAAAGGTACTTAGCAAGGATGAGTTGGAAAAATATGGCAAAATAAACCTAATTTATGTAAAGAAGTAAAAAAAGGAAGTAGCGAAATGTCTCAGAGTGCATATTTTTATCTATCTTTGCGACTAAATTATATACTTTTATAATACGAAGACATTTCCAAGATGACAAACAAAACATTCAAAATAGCCTATATGCTATTGGGCATTAGTACTTGCGCCTGGGCACAAGAAAGTTGGGGGTTGCAGGATTGCATTGACTATGCCCTGAAGAACAACATTCAGATTCAGAAGAACAGAGTCAGCGAAGAAAAAGGCGAAGTAACCTTATGGAACCGTAAAGGTGTCCTCTTTCCAAGCCTAAGCTTCAGTACCAACCAGAACGTAGGATACAGACCATTTACACAAGTAATGGCTGTAGTACAGGGTGACCAGGTGACAAGCACAAGTAGCAATGTGACTTATCAGGGCAGCTACGGACTGAATGCCAGCGTAACCCTATGGAATGGAGGTATTAACCAAAAAAACATCAAAGAACAGAAACTGCTGAACGAAATTACAAAACTACAGACAGAACAGAGTGAACTGAGCATTCAAGAGCAGATAGCCCAACTGTACGTGCAGATAATGTACACAAAAGAGGCACTGAAGGTAAGTGAAGAACTTTTAAAGACTGCCCAATTACAATATGACCGCGGTATAGAAATGCAAAAGCAGGGACAAATGGCCAAGGCTGATGTGGTACAACTTGAAGCACAGTTAAGCAGTGCTAAATACGACATTGCAAACAATCAGGCCCGGCTGGAAAACTTCAAGCGACAGTTGAAAGCTGTATTGGAGTTGGACATTAATAGTGATTTCGACATTAAGGGAGACATACCAACGGATGAGAAAGTGCTGGCCGTAATCCCCAGCAAGCTGGAGGCTTATAACCAGGCGTTGGCCAGTCGGCCTGAGATAAAAGGTGCTGAACTGGGCATTGAGTCGGCCAACATGCAACTCGACATTGCCAGACGTGCCCACTACCCTACGGTACGTGCCAGCGCCAGTTTGGGAAGTAACCATTCCTCAGGAAGTCAGAACAACTGGGGTACACAGATGAAAAGCAACCTGAACATGAGTGCCGGCGTAACAGTAAGCGTCCCTATCTTTGACAACAGACAGATTGCCACCAACATCAGAAATGCCAAATTAAACCAGGTGAATTCACAACTCGATCTTCAGGACAAGAAAACATCTCTGTCAAACACCATAGAGCAATACTGGATTAATGCCAACAGTAACCAGCAGAGCTATTTGGCTGCCAAAGCACGTGTAAAAAGTCAAGAAGCAAGCTACGAACTGCTGAACGAACAGTTCCTGAACGGACTGAAAAACACAGTAGATGTGTTACAAGGGCGTGACAATGTTATAAATGCAGAACAAAGTATGCTGCAAAGCAAATACACCACTCTGCTGAACATACAACTGCTGAAATTCTACACAGGCGAAAAAATTGACCTATAACAAATAAGAGTAAAAATAACACAGAACATACAAAGATGAGAAGACAAAGATTCATCCAGACAGCATCTGTCCTTGCAGCATCCGTCATGATAATGAGCAGTTGCAAGAAAGCACCAAGTTTCACATACAACGAGGTAGAAGTAGTAAAGCAAGACATAGTAACCAGCGTTACGGCTACGGGTACCATTGAACCTGTTACCAGCGTAGATGTCGGTACACAGGTCAGCGGTATAGTAAGCAAACTATACGTTGACTATAACAGCATCGTTAAGGCAGGTCAGGTAATTGCCGAGTTAGATCGCACCAATCTGATAAGTGACTTGAGCAGCGCTAAGGCCAATCTTACAAGTGCGGAAAGCACCCTGGCTTATCAGACAGCCAACTATGAGCGTTTTAAGAACCTTTTTGACAAGGGACTTATCTCTGCTAATGACTTTGAGCAGGCTCGCCTCTCCTATGTTCAGGCTCAACAACAAGTGAACACTCAGCGCAACAACGTAAAGCGTGCAGAAACCAATTTGGGATATGCTACCATTACCAGTCCTATAGACGGCGTGGTATTGAGTAAGGAAGTTGAGGAAGGTCAGACCGTAGCCAGTAGCTTTAACACACCTACCCTCTTCAAGATTGCAAAAGACCTTACCGATATGCGCGTAATCGCCAATGTGGATGAAGCAGACATAGGTGAGGTTAAGGAAGGACAGCGTGTCACTTTCAATGTAGATGCGTTCCCCAACGACATGTTTAGCGGCACTGTTACCCAAGTACGCCAGCAGGCTACGACAGAGAGCAATGTTGTTACATACGAGGTGGTAATCGGTGCTCCTAATGAGGACTTGAAGTTGAAGCCCGGTTTGACTGCAAACGTTACTATCTACACGATGGAATTGAAGGATGCATTAGCTATTCCAAGCAAGGCCCTTCACTTCAAGCCTAGCGAGGCCATGTTGAACGACGGTGAAACCATTACCGATTGCGAAGCTCCAAAGAAAGTCTGGACAAAAGAAGGGCCTAACATTAAGGCACTGGCTGTAGAAACAGGTATCACCAACGGTATGCTTACAGAAATCAAGAGCGGACTGAAGGAAGGAACCAAGATTATAACGGATGTTGAAACATCTATGCCTGGTATGGACGAGGCCGAAGGACAGCAGCAGAACAGCAATCCTTTCATGCCTCGACCCAGGAACAGGAACAGGAACCAGCAGCAACAACAGAAAAAATAATTTGTCAAATCAACCTTAAGTAAGATGGACGACAAAAGAGTTGTTATAGAACTACAGAATGTCAAGCGCGATTTCATTGTTGGTAGCGAGACAGTTCATGCCTTAAAAGGAGTTTCTTTTAAGATTCATGAAGGTGAGTTCGTAACCATCATGGGAACCTCAGGTTCCGGAAAGAGTACATTACTAAACCAATTGGGTTGTCTGGATACGCCAACAAGTGGAGAATACATCCTTGACGGAACGCCTGTCCGCAAAATGAAAAGAAGCGAAAGAGCCATACTCCGTAACAGAAAGATTGGATTCATCTTCCAGAACTACAACTTGTTAGCCCGTACAACTGCTGTGGAAAATGTAGAACTCCCACTCATGTACAACAGTTCCTACAATGCAAAGATGCGCAAAGAAGCTGCTATCAAGGCACTGCAGGCTGTTGGGCTTGGAGACCGTCTGGAACATAAAAGCAACCAGATGTCCGGTGGACAGATGCAACGTGTAGCAATTGCACGCGCATTGGTTAACAATCCTGCCGTTATCTTAGCTGACGAAGCAACAGGTAACCTTGACACAAGAACCAGCTATGAGATTCTGGTACTATTTCAAGAGTTGCACAAGCAGGGAAGAACCATCATTTTTGTCACTCACAACCCGGAGATTGCACAATACAGCAGTCGCAATATCATACTCAGGGACGGACATATATGCGAAGACGTTATAAATAATAACATAATGAGTGCAGCCGAGGTTTTGGCTACCCTGCCCAAACCAGAAGACTGATAAACACAGAAATACAAGTAGAATATGAATCTGAAGAACCTACTTAAGGTGGCCATTACGGCTATTATGAGCAATAAATGGAGAACCTTCCTCTCTACATTGGGTATCATCATTGGTGTAGCTGCCGTTATTACCATGATGGCTATAGGCCAAGGCTCTAAGGACAGCATACGTGCCGACCTGCAGAAATGGGGAACCAACCTGCTTACCGTAAGGCCGGGCGGTGAGATGCGTGGAGGTGTCAGACTGGATCCCTCTGCTATGCAGACACTGAAACAGGCTGACTATGAAGCCATACGCGACGGGGCAAGCCTTATCACTCATATCAGTCCTGAGGTCACATCCAGCGGACAGGTAATCTATGGAGCCAAGAACACCAACTCTACTATCTACGGAGAAAGTCCAGACTACATGATAATAAAACTATGGGATGTAGAGGATGGACAATGTTTCACGGAAGAAGATGTGCGCAAAAATGCCAAAGTATGCGTGGTTGGAAAGACCGTAGTACAGGAACTCTTTGGCGACAAGAATGCCAACTGTATAGGCAAAGTTGTCAGATTCAAGAGTATCCCCTTCCGCATCATCGGTGTACTGAAAGGTAAGGGTTATAACAACTGGGGTATGGACCAGGACAATGTTATCATTGCTCCTTACACAACTGTTATGAAACGCTTGGCAGCCCAAACACATTTCAACAGTTTTAACTTGAGTGTGATGACCGAGGATCTCAGTAATGATGCCATTGAACAGGTTTCCAAGATACTCCGAATAAACCATAAGATAAAAGAAGGAGGCGATGATGACTTTAACATCCGTAGCCAGCAAGAGATGATGGAGACCATGTCGAGTACTATGGGTACCCTTCAGACCGTCCTTGTTGTAGCTGCAGCGTTCTCGCTTTTGGTAGCAGGTATCGGCATCATGAATATTATGCTGGTTAGTGTTACAGAACGAACCAGGGAAATTGGTTTGCGGATGAGTGTGGGAGCTCGCGGAAGGGATATAAGCCGACAGTTCTTGATCGAGAGTGTAATGATTAGCTTAAGCGGAGGATTACTTGGCGTTGGACTTGGGTATCTTTTTACATGGATTGCCATTTCAATTGGCTTTCCGGCGACAGTGCCTTTATGGAGCGTAATAGTCAGTTTTGGCGTATGTGCATGTATTGGACTCGTTTTCGGTCTTATACCTGCCCGTAAGGCCGCCCGATTAGATCCTATAGAAGCTTTGAGATATGAATAATCAAGATGCGACTTTCTTTTACGTCAAAAGTGAATATCGATTAGTTCAAGTGGAACTTAGCAAGCTTCTTTATGTTGAATGCGTAAAAGACTATATGAAACTGCATTTACAAGATCAGCGTCCTATCATGACACTCATGACGATGAAGACAATGGAAGAACGCCTTCCCCAACCGCAGTTTATGCGCATACACCGTTCTATTATCGTTCAAATCTGCAAGATTGATTCCATCAACCAAGGCTCTGTTACCATTGCAGGCAATAACCTACCAATCGGCAACAGTTATCGCGATCGTTTTTTTTCATACATAGACAGATTCATCCTGACATAATTAATTAAAAAAAATACAAACATGAAGAAATTATTTTTAGCACTCATCCTTATGTTGCCTATGCTGGCAACTGCCAAGAACCCTGTAAGTGCCAAGTATTTAAAGGGGGGAGTTCCAGAAGAAAACGGTGTTATTGTTTTCCGCAAGTCGTTTAGTGTTCCAAGCATGTCAACGGACAAGATTTACTCTACATTATATAATTACGTAAACAAATCTGTGATAGAGCCAGCTATTCACGAGCAGCGCACACGTTTCTTAAGCGATGGCAAGGAGGACGGACTGATTGTAGCCAGAGTTGAAGAGTATATGACCTTTACCCATGTTTTCCTAAACCTGGACCAAACCCGCTTTATCTACCAGCTACAAGCCAAGGTAGATGGCAATAAGGTAAATCTGGCTATCTCGCAGATTAGCTATTATTACAACGAGGATAGAGACGGAGCTAACGGCATTACATACAAAGCTGAGGAATGGATCTCTGATGCTGAAGCTGTCAACAAGAAAGGTACCAAACTATATCCGCGAAGTGGGAAATTCCGTATTAAAACGATTGACCGTGTTGAAGATATCTTCCAGAAATGTATGAATGCCTTCGAAGAGGGTCGGAAAAACGTTGTTGAAGAATAAATTCTATAATAAAAATGAGTGAAGCAAAAGAACTATCACTTGAAGAACAGGTAGAACGCATACGCCGCAAACGTCAGCACAGTGCAGACCATACAAGAATACGAACTATTCTAAACTCGATATTCCTGCTTTTGGCTGCTATAGGGTTGGTGATGTATTTTCTGAATGATAACAATCATACCTATGCATTGATTGTTATAGGTGTTGGAATGTTATTGAAAATTGTGGAATTCTTTATTCGTTTTGTTTTATAGGAAAAATGAAGCATAACCTGTTTTTTACAGTTCTTTTGCTGTGTCTGAGTGTTCATGTTATTGCGCAAGACAATCCCCTGCGTCTATCAACCCAAAACAACCGTTTTACCCGGAACAACACCCAATCAGAATTGGGTGACTTATCCGAACAGGGAGATTATACAGACCCCGCAGGAAACCGTACCACATGGGGGCGCGACAGCACGAAACACCAAAAGCGGAAGAAAATACCTATAGGTATGTTCCAATGGGTTTTGGAACCACGTCTAGGCACCGTCGTTGAGGCTGAGAATAACGACACCGCAGTACACAACTTTCAGAACTTTAACAATACCGATGGATATTCTGGAGAATACAGTTTTCTGGGTAATACAGGAACACCCAGATACAACCGTATCTACATGAACAGAATTGACGACTCTGATGAATTCCTTTTCCTACGCCCTCTCAGCTATTTCAGAGGCGGACTAGGTAAATTCCGCTTTACTAACACGCTGAGCCCTTTTACCAATTTGGCATATCACTCCGTAGGAAGTAAGGTCAACGGAGAAGACCGTGTCAGGGCTTATTTTGCAACAAACATCAACAAGGAAGCTGGACTTGGTTTTAAGATTGACTATATGTATGGTCGTGGATACTTTGTAAATTCGGCATGCAGTTCATTCGGAACCACCTTCTATGGATACTACCGTGGAGAGCGATACAACATTCACGCCTATGTCAACGTTAACCACCTGAAAATGTTCGAAAATGGTGGTATCGAAGACGACAAATACATTCGTGAGCCTGAGAAAATCGAACAAAACTTCTCTACGACAGAGATTCCTGTCATGCTCAATGACACATGGAATCGAAATCATGAACGGAACTTTTACCTTACCCATAAATACAACTTCGGTTTTTACCGGGAAATAGAAGTGCCTGATTCACTGAAACCGCAGGTTCCTTCGGCAAGCGAGCTCCTCGCAGACTTGCCAGACAGCATTCAACAGGCATTAAGAACCGACACATTGGCACGCAAACGTATGGTTGACTCTCTCGTAACAAAATGGCAAGCTGAGCAGATTATACCAAAAGAATTTATACCAGTTAGCAGTATCATTCATACCTTTGATATGCGTGACCTTACCCACACATACATTGCCAATTCCTCTAGTGAAAAATATTACACTAATAATTACTACGGAGAATTGGACAAAGTTTATGATATGACTGGGGCCATGAGCATACGTAACACCTTTGGGCTGGCTTTACGCGAGGGCTTTAACAAATGGGCAGCAATGGGCATTACCCTTTTTGCCACCCATAAAATACGGACTTATAAGCTGCTTAAGGAAAATGAGTACGGAATTGAGATGCAACGTTACAATGAGAACGACCTCTCTATTGGCGGTGAACTGGCACGCACACAAGGCAAGTTACTGCACTTTAACGTGAATTCCGAATTCTTTCTAACCGGCCAAAAAGTTGGTGATCTCACTGTTAACGGTTGTACAAATTGGGAATTCCGCCTTGGCAAAAAAGACAGCCTGCTCCTTGACGTAAAAGCCATGATTAAGAACGAGAAGCCTGATTTCTTTTTTCGCCACTATCACTCGCAGCATGCATGGTGGGATAACGACGATTTGGCACGTCAGCTTAGAATGCGTTTCGAGGGTATCCTTCGTCTGAAGAATTTCGGCACACGACTCAAGTTTGGATTCGAGAACATCACCAACTACACTTATTTCGGGATGCAGAATACTGTTCTTGATGGGAATAAACCCATTCTTCCCACCAACCTCTCACATGCTGTCAGCGTAAACCAGTATGATGGAAGTATTCAGGTAATTGGAGGTTCCATTGCCCAGGAAATGAAATATGGCATCTTGCATTGGGATAATGAAATAGCCTTCCAAAAATCTTCTAATGATGATGTTCTGCCATTGCCGGCTGTAAACATATATTCTAATCTGTATTTACTTTTTCGCATTGCCAAACTCTTGCGCATACAGGTGGGTGCTGATATGCGATACTTTACAAAATACTACGGATTAGACTATTCCCCCAGCATACAGCAGTTTGCTGTACAGGATGCCAACTTAGAGCGTCAGAAAATGGGTGGTCAGCCTATTGTTAATGTTTACTTGAATTCGCACCTCAAGCATTTCCGCTTTTATTTTATGGCTAAATACATTTCTAGCGGAACCAACGCATTCTATGCGCCCTATTATGGAATGAATCCCTTAAATATCTGCTTTGGGCTCAGTTGGAACTTCATTAACTAAACTACCCCACATCAAGCAGCGACTGAAACTGAAGACTAAAATAGTTATCAACAATACAGCCTCCAGAATAAAAACCGACAATGCGACATACAAGGGGAACAAAATAGGCAAATCCAACACATCGCCTATCTGCATTCCTCTGTATGCTTGCAATCCTGCGGCAAAGATAATCTGACAAGGAATACTACCCAAAAGCGCAATAATAAATATCAGCAAGTTACTTAAGAACTCAAACGCAAAGAGCTTTCCATAGTTCCTGTAGGCTGTCATCAGGCCATCCTGGAAACACGCAGAGATTGTTATGTTTGAATAGCCTATCTGCATAACCACAAAAGACAAGGGCAAAAGAAAAAGCCATGCTACAATAAAAGCAATGAGGCCCCACCATAAACCTATTCCAAAAAGAACAGGTAAAGATAGGAATACAAAAACAACAAGCAGCCAAATGATATATATAAGCACCTTTAACGCACTGCGATTGGCACATTTTTCAACATCCCGTCTCATCACTTTCAACGTTACATTGGGAAGGTAGCCCAATTCAATCCATTTGCGTAATATAGCATCCACTTGAGCTGCAAAAAAGAACACAAAGGGTATAGGAAGTACCGTTGACAGCACCAAACTAGGCCACATATAGCGTAACAGCATACCAAGATGTCTGAATCCGTATGAACAACCATTAACCAGACAACTAATATATGAACGTTCCTTCTTTACCTGAAAAAGATTCTCTCCTGTTGTTTCCATAAATATTTTTCTTTTTAGACTGCAAAATTACACTTTTTCTGCGTATCTTTGCATCCGCAATAAGAAAATTTAACAGGCAAATGGCAATATATAAAGAAATAAGGTGGGGATTTATTGGTTGCGGCGAGGTAACAGAAAAGAAAAGCGGCCCAGCTTTCAGTCTCATCCCTGGTTCTTCTGTATATGCTGTGATGAGCAGAAGCAAAGAAAAAGCCCAGTCTTATGCCCAAAGACACAATATTCCACGTTGGTACACAGATGCCCAGCAACTAATCAACGACCCAAACGTAAATGCCGTCTATATAGCCACCCCACCTTCTTCACACGCCACATACGCCATTATGGCCATGAAAAGCGGTAAACCCGTATATGTTGAGAAACCTTTGGCAAGTAGCTATTATGATTGCCAGCGTATCAACCGCATGAGCGAAAAGACCCACATTCCTTGCTTCGTGGCCTACTACCGCAGATACCTCCCCTATTTCCTCAAGGTAAAAGAACTGCTGAAGAACGGTGTCATAGGCAATGTGATTAGCGTTCAGATTAGGTTTGCCTGTCCTCCCAGAGACCTCGATTACAATGCAACCTCACTTCCTTGGCGTGTTCAGCGTGATATTGCTGGCGGTGGTTATTTCTACGACCTTGCACCACACCAGATTGATCTCTTGCAGGAACTTTTCGGTCCTATTGTGCACGCCAATGGTTTCAGTACCAGTCGTGGTGGATTATATGAAACAGAAGACAGTGTAAGTGCGGCCTTTCAATTTGCCGATGGCCTGACAGGTAGCGGTTCTTGGTGCTTCGTCTCTCATGAAAGTGCACGTACGGATCGAATAGAACTGATAGGAGACAAAGGACAGATATGCTTCTCCGTCTTCACCTACGAACCCATCGCCCTTCATACAGAGGAAGGAAGACAAGAATTTTCTGTCCCCAATCCGGAACATGTTCAACTTCCCCTCATAAAAAATATTGTAGAGCATCTGCAGAAGGGAGATATTTGTACAGCCGACTGTATCAGCGCAACAGGTGTGAACTGGGTTATGGACCGAATTTTAGGAAAGATATAATTATGGAACCAAGAATCAAACATGTCTTTTTGGATTTCGACGATACCCTCTATGATACGCACGGTAATGCATGTCTGGCTCTTACCGAGTTGTTTGAACATTTCCACCTTGAACAATACTTTCCAACGGAAGAAGCATTTACTGTACCATATTGGCAGACTAACATTCAATTGTGGGAACAATATGCCAAGGGAGAAATTACACGTGATTATCTGATTGTGGAACGTTTCCGACGACCACTTTCTGAAGGCAAAGGCCTCACCCCAACCGTAGAGTATTGTCTGCAACTAAGTGACTATTTCCTGTCACGCTGTGCTATTAAGCCCGGAGTAATAGATGGGGCACATCAGTTACTTGATTATCTGAAAGAGCGTGGATATATCCTCAGCATCTGCAGCAACGGCTTTCATGAAGTGCAGTATAGCAAGTTACGTGCCAGCAATTGTCTGCCCTACTTTCAGTACATTATTCTGTCAGAAGATGTAGGAGCCAACAAACCCAGTCCCCTCTTCTTCCAATATGCTTTCCAACTGACTGGAGCCAAGCCAGAGGAAACCATTATGGTTGGCGATAACTTCACCACTGATATTACAGGTGCACACGAGGCAGGCCTGCGCACTATCTTTTTTAATCATTCCCCAGAAGCATGGACCCCTCCTTCTGGCATTGCAGACTACCAAGTGAGCAGTCTGAAAGAAATTATCGGTATTCTGTAATCGATGTTCATCCTTTTTTGAAACCGCAATAATAATCATTATGACAAAACACAAACAACTTTTCAAATCAGCATTGCCTTTGGTGGTATCGTTAGTACTTATGTCGTTCAAGACCG
>JAEEGF011948396.1_pt1 | contig 14562 bp, 10 predicted proteins | sample 9134171 | NCBI WGS metagenome assembly JAEEGF01 (sample SAMN16246542, study PRJNA631951) | gut metagenome | biome: gut microbiome; feature: rumen; material: AP-attached | host: Bos | place: Iran: Karaj | collected 2018-10
TCAAACCCAACACATCCTTGAAATTAAGAGTTAAGAAATAAGAGTATTATGGCTAACAAGATAACCCTTCCTCAGCTTGCCAAAACGCTGGCTCAGAAACATGCCATTTCGCAGAAGGATGCCGAGGCTTTCCTGAAAGAATTCTTCGATTCCATCGTTCAAAATGTCACCATCGACAAGCTTGTCAAGATAAAAGGCTTGGGCACTTTCAAGCTGATTGAGGTGCTCGACCGAGAGAGCGTCAATGTCAATACCGGCGAACGCATCGTGATACCCGGACATTCGAAGCTCTCCTTCATTCCCGAGACTGCCCTCAAGGATCTCATCAACAAGCCCTTCGCCGACTTCCAAACTACTGTCATCAACGAAGGGACGAGCATCGAGGAGATGGAATGGGTGCCTCAAGAAGCGACTCAGACTTCCCAACCCTCTCTAGAGAAAGAATCTGAAGCAGATGATAAAGAGCCTGAAGTTGCAGTACAGCCTGTTCAAGCATTCACTCCTGTTTCCGAGCCTGAGCCTGAGACAACACCAGAGCCTGAAACACCAGAGCCAGAGGTCAAAGAAGAACAGAAAGAGGAAGTGGTTCCCAAGCTCGAAGATAAGCCCGAGGTAAAGGAAGAGCCAATCCCCGAGTCTGCAGTTAAGCCCGAGGTAAAGGAAGAGCCGAAACCAACACCAGAGCCGAAACCAGCACCAGCTCCTGAACCTTCGGCAAAGGAAGAGCCTACAGGTTCCTCTCCATCAGGAGATGGTAAGGGCCATCGCTTGTGGGCTTGGGCATTGGGTCTCTTGCTGCTTTGCGTGATAGTGTTCTTTGCGACTCGTTCCTTGACGCAGAAGTCAGCAAACGTGGAGCCAGCTGCTGCTGAGCCTCAAGTGGAGACACCCGTCGAAGCTCCCGCACCCAAGATTGAGTACGCACAGGTGCCTGGCGGCGAGTACAGAATAGTGGGCACTCGCAAGACGCACGTCATGAAGCCCGGCGAGTTCATCACCCGCATCGCCATCCAGGAGTACGGCAACAAGGACTTCGCTCCGTACATCATCGTGCATAACGCCTTCCCCGATCCCGACAATGTCCCTGTCGATATGGAAATCAAACTGCCCGAGCTTGAGAAGATAGAGTAAAGATAACAAGAAAGCCGCCCTTGAAGAGCGGCTTTCTTAATATAGCATCAGATTATTTCACGACTTCTTTCCTGCCATTGACGATATATATTCCCTTTGGCAATCCCTTGAGCGTCGTCACCTGATGGCGAACCATCTTGCCGTCCATCGTGAAGACATCGAAAGGCTTGTTGTCGCTTGATATCTTATCTATAGCATCCCAGTCCTCTACGACCTCAAACTCTTGGGAGTATGTTTCGCCAAAGATTTCAGCCCAGCTCTTTGCTCTGAAGTATAGCGTATGCATACCTACAGACAAGTCCTCCATGTTAATTTCGAGATTGACGATGCCGGGACAGATGCCTGTGGCTGTTATTGGTTCTTGTTCGTCAATCCAGTACTCGTAGCTGATGAGTTCGTCGTCGAAGATGCCGTTGTTGATGTAGAACGGTATCTGCTTCCAGGCACCGCCTTCGCCCCGTTCGTTCAGGGTGCGGTAGTTGAAGAAGTGCAGGCCATAGCTCATCTGACTGATGTCGATGTCGAACTTCACTTCTCCGCCGTCGAAAGGTATGCGGTGCGGCTTCTGGTCGTAGCTTGTCACCCAGTACTCTATCCATGCACCTTCGTCGGAGCACGGCCAGCCTTCGGGTATCATGAAAGCGATGCTCTTCCAAGCGCCGCCTTCTCCACGAGAATTGACAGTGCGATAGTTGAAGAAGTGCATGCCAGAGGAGAACCGGCTGGCATCAATGTCGAGCGTGACGGCTGTGCCGGCATAGGGTTCGCGGTGCGGCTTCTGGTCGTAGCCTGTCACCCAGTACTCGACCATCGTGGCATCGTTTGTGCCGGGCCAGTACTCAGGCATCAGGAAGGGGATGCACCTCCATACGCCTTTCTCGCCGCTCTCGTCGTAAGGCAAGACATTGAGGAAGTGCAGGCCTGGAGAGAGCGAAGAGATGCCATCCACGGTGAAAGTCTGCTCGCCAAGTATCAGGTCGGTCCACTTCGTGCTGCCTCGGTTATTGTCTATCCATTGCTCGCAGCGTATCTGTGCCGATGTATGTAGCCAGACTGCAGTCAATGCCACGAACAATAATAAAAGTCTTCGCTTCATGGTGCTATTCCTTCGAGAGCGTGAGTGTCACATTGAGTTTCTTGTTCACAGCATCTACCTGCACACTGCTCTTCGTGACGCGAGGCAGTTCAGGTGTTCGTCGGAAGGAATTCTGCCCGCCATAGCAGCCTACCATTGTGCCGTCGTTACCGAGATAAGAGGAGGATTGAAAACCAACAACATCTCCGACATTTTCTTGATAGCAATTGTTAAAACTGACAGATGAGTCATATAGGAAGTCATTGTAAGCTGCTTCTTCGCCAAAATTTAAATAACAATTAGATGTCGAGTAAATACAGTAATTTAGTACGCAACCGCCGATACATGTACCAAAATAATCTCTGGAGTTAGACCATGTCCATCTATATGCTCTACACCACCTCAGAACGCAGTTATCAAACGTAGCCAAGATAGTGTCGTTTATCTCGCGAATGTTGCAATGGTTGAAGTATGCGCTGCCATGCAGGTAGTCGTATGGCTGCAAAGTGCGTATTTTCGTGTTGAAGCAATTGAACTCCTTTACCTTCTGCGTAAGATGGAGCGTGCCCTGAATGTCGCAGCGGTCGAGCTTCACGTCGTGGAAGTCGCTCTCGGTGAAGTCGAGGTCGTTCATCTGGCATTTACGGATGGTAAGCTGCTTGTTGGCACAGGTAACGGAGACATTGCCTGTGAAGGTCAGCGCATCCAGAACTGGCATAGACAAAGGGTTCTGCCCTGCGATATAAACGGTGCAGCCACCGGAAATGATGGTTTCGGGGCCTGTGCCTCGCACCATGATGCGCTTTGTTACGTTGAAGGGTTCGAACGAGCCGTTGCTCAGATAGATGGTGTCGCCGTCGGAAGCCGCATTTATAGCTTGCTGCACCTGGTCGTACATGTACATTGTCCGCTGTCCGTTGTGGCTCAGCATTACTGTGGGTGCTACGTCAGCCTTAGCCTCGGCAAACGTCAGAGCTAATAGTGCTCCTAAGAATAAGTTTCTTTTTTTCATTGGGTTGTGTGTTTTTTTAGGTTATGTTAATCAATATGTTGACTGAAATAAGGTTAATCACATGCAAAGATACAAAAAAAAGGAATATCAGATAGCAATACCAAACTTTTATATAAACTTTTTTGGAATAATAAAGCATTTGGCAGGCTTTTCGGGAAGATGAAAGAGCAAAGGCGCCGTCGGAACTGCCGTCGGCCTCCGGTTCAGGCTTGCATCATGCCAATAGCCATATCATTGCCTGATAATTTTCATTTCGAAATAAGATGCGAGATTTGCCTTTGGCTTTTAGTTTCGATTTCGATGTGCTACTCTAACAATGTCCTTTGTTGTTGGGCGATGCTTCTAACGCTCGGAATATCAATGACATGATGCTGTCTTCCTTGCCTTGAAACGGGGCTTCCGAAACCCCTCTGTGCAGCGCTGGAAAACGCCGCCTGCGGCGATGCCCAACGCCGCACGCGGAAATGGTCATCGCCGCACGCGGGGATTGCCATCGCCGCACGCGGCGTTTTGAGACCCCCCTTTCGAGGCTTTCGGAGATGTTTGTTTGGCCCTTCGCCGCCCTCGTTCGGACATGCTTTTTCCCGCTTTTTTAACAAAGTTAAACATCGCTATAACTTTATTTATATTTTCCCGTTTGGCAGATAGCGCGGAAAGCAGTAATTTTGCAGCCGAATTGACTCCTTGACTCCCTTATGAGGGTAAAAATGCAAGGACCGCCTAACCCGCTTAGGGGGGACAAATGGTAAACGGTAAGGACCCCCTAACCCCCTTTAGGGGGAATAGATGGAAAATGAAAAATGATTAAATAGTAAATGTAAGATGGCAGAATCAATCGACATTCGTGAACTCAATGAACGTATTGAGAGACAAAGTGGCTTCGTCACAAACCTGGTGACGGGCATGAATCAAGTTATCGTAGGGCAGAAGCATCTCATCGAGTCGCTGCTCATCGGCCTCCTCAGCGACGGCCACATCCTCCTGGAGGGTGTGCCTGGCCTCGCCAAGACAATGGCTATCAAGACGCTTGCCCAACTGGTGGACTCCAAGTTCAGTCGCATCCAGTTCACGCCCGACTTGCTTCCCGCCGACGTCATCGGTACGATGATCTACAGTCAGAAGGACGAGAAGTTCCTCGTGGAGCAAGGTCCCGTCTTCGCCAACTTCGTGCTGGCCGACGAAATCAACCGTGCTCCGGCCAAGGTGCAGAGTGCTCTGCTCGAGGCCATGCAGGAGCGTCAGGTCACCATCGGCAAGAACACATACCAGTTGCCGAAGCCCTTCCTCGTGCTTGCCACGCAGAACCCCATCGAGCAGGAAGGCACCTATCCTCTGCCCGAGGCACAGGTGGACCGCTTCATGCTGAAGGTCGTCATCGACTATCCGAAGCTCGACGAAGAGAAGCTCATCATCCGTCAGCAGATTAAGGGCGAGCAGCAGGAGGTGAAGCCCGTGATGGGGACGGACGAGATCATGAAGGCTCGCGACATCGTTCGCCAAGTGTATCTCGACGAGAAGATCGAGCAGTACATCGCCGACATCGTGTTCTGCACGCGCTATCCCGAGAAGTACGGCCTGAAGGAGATAAAGGACTACATCGAGTTCGGCGGCTCTCCCCGTGCCAGCATCAACCTGGCTCTGGCAGCCCGTGCGTTTGCCTTCATCAAGAGGCGTGGCTATGTCATTCCCGAAGACGTCCGCAGCGTGGCTCACGACGTGCTCCGTCACCGCATCGGCCTCACCTACGAGGCAGAGGCGAATAACATCGTCAGCGAGGAAATCATCAGCAAGATTGTGAATAAGGTGGAAGTGCCCTAAAAAGAGTTCATAGTTAAGAGTCCATAGTTCATAGTTAACGAGCGAGAATTGGAAACAAGTGAGATTCTAAAGAAGGTCAGGAAGATCGAGATTAAGACTCGTGGCCTGAGCAGCAATATCTTTGCGGGCGAGTACCACTCTGCCTTCAAGGGGCGCGGCATGACTTTCTCCGAGGTGCGCGAGTACCAGTACGGCGACGACATTCGCGACATCGAATGGAACGTGACGGCTCGCTTCGGAAAGCCCTATGTCAAGGTCTTCGAGGAGGAACGTGAGCTGACGGTGATGCTGCTGGTTGACGTCAGCGGCAGCCTCGACTTCGGTTCCGTCAAGCAGTTCAAGCGCGACATGGTGACCGAGATTGCGGCCACGCTCGCCTTCTCTGCCATTCAGAACAACGACAAGATCGGCGTCATCTTCTTCTCCGACAAGATTGAGAAGTTCATCCCGCCCAAGAAAGGCCGCAAGCACATCCTCTACATCATCCGCGAACTCCTCGACTACAAGCCCGAGAGCCAGCAGACGAACATCGCCTTCGCCCTCGAGTACATGACGAGGGCCATCAAGAGGCGCTGCATCGCCTTTGTGCTGAGCGACTTCCTCGACCAGCATTCCTTCCTGCAACCCCTCTCCATCGCAGCCCACAAGCACGACGTCGTGGCCATTCAGGTCTATGACAAGCGTGTGGCCGAGCTGCCCAACATCGGTCTGCTGAAAGTGCATGACGCCGAGACGGGGCAGGAGCAGGTGATTGATACGAGCAGCAGGGCTGTTCGTGATGCGCAGGCAAGATGGTGGAAGCAGCAGACAATGCGCCTCAAGGACACCTTCAGTCGCAGCCAAGTCGATGCCGTCAGCGTGCGAACCGACCAAGATTATGTGAGTGTGTTAAGAGGGCTGTTTGCCAAAAGAAAGACCCCCTAACCCCCTTAAGGGGGAATAATAAGCCTCTCCTCTCCCATGGGGCGGAATAATAATAAGGATAGAATTGATGATACGCGAAATAAGAAATAAGTTGAAAACAATAGGCTTTCCCCCTAAAGGGGGATTGGGTGTCTTTTTGCTCCTTTGCTTCCTTCTCCCCTTAAAGGGGGTCGGGGGGGCTGCCAAGGCGCAGGTGCAGGTCGATGTGAAGCTCGATTCGCTCCAGCTCTTTATCGGTCAGCAGACAGGCCTCACGCTTTCTGTCACCCTCGACGCAAAGCAGAAGCTACGGATGCCCGACATCAAGAAGGGACAGGAACTCATTCCCGATGTCGAGGTCGTGGAGGTCGGCAAGCTCGACACCGCTATCCTCAACGACGGCAAACGCATGACCGTCAGCCAAGCCTACACCATCACGGCGTGGGACAGCGCGTTCTACTATCTGCCGCCAATGGAGGTGATGGTCGATACCACACGCTACGAGTCGAAGAGCCTCGCGCTGAAAGTCTATACGGTCGATGTCGATACGCTCCACCTCGACCAGTTCTTCCCGCCAAACGACATCATGGAGCTCCCCTTCCTCTGGGAAGAGTGGCGCATGGTAGCGCTGGGAGGCTTCCTGTTTCTGCTGATGCTGGCCTGCATCGCTTACCTCTGGTATCACGTCAAGCACGGCAAACCCATCGTTCGCTTCATCCGCAGGAAGAAGAAGCTGCCGCCGCATCAAGTCGCTATGACAGAGATAGAGCGCATCAAGAGCGAGCGGAAGTGGGCAGAGGAAGACAGTAAGGAATACTACACCCTGCTGACCGATACCCTCAGGAACTACATCCGCGACCGCTACGGATTCAACGCGATGGAGATGACGTCGAACGAAATCATCGAACGTCTCATTTCGGAGAACAACGAAGAGGCGCTCGACGAGCTGCGCGAGATATTCCGCACCGCCGACCTCGTCAAGTTTGCGAAGTGGAGCACGCTCATCAACGAGAACGACGCCAACCTCGTCGCTGCCGTAGAATACGTTAACCAGACTAAGATAGAACCTGACCCGAATGCTAAGCCCGAACCCGAAATCATCAAGGAGACCGACCAGAAGCGCCTTACGCAAGTGAAGATAATGCGTGTGGCTATGATAGTCTTGGGCGTTCTCTCCGTTGCTTTGCTGGCATGGATAATATGGCGCTCGGCAGATCTGCTAATGTGATTTTATTGAGAATTGAATATTGAATATTGAAATATAAAGAACATTGAACATTGATTGTTGAAGATTGAAATAAGGAAGAAAGACCTTTCAATTCTCAATCTTCAATCTTCAATAAAAAGAACTATGACATTTGAAAACCCACTATATCTGCTTTTGTTGCTGCTGACGATACCTTACGTTGTTTGGTATTGGTTCAAGCATAAGTCATCGACGCCTTCCATCCGGGTCAGCAGCACAGAGGCTATGTTCCAGGCTCCCAAGAGCCTTCGGCAACGTTTGCTGCATTTGCCGCTCCTCTTGAGGCTTGCCTGCTATACGCTTGCCGTGATTGCTTTGGCTCGTCCGCAGACCTCGAACAGTTGGAGCAGCAAGCATACCGAGGGCATCGACATCATGCTTTGCATGGACGTCAGCACCAGTATGCTGGCCGAAGACCTGAAGCCCAACCGCATCGAGGCAGCCAAGAATGTTGCCCTCGAGTTCATCAGCGGTCGTCCTGACGACAACATCGGCCTCACGCTCTTTGCCGGAGAGGCTTACACACAATGCCCCATGACTGTTGACCACGCGGTTCTCTTGAACTTGCTGAACAGCACGAAGGTCGATATGGCACAGCGCGGTCTCATCGAAGACGGCACTGCGATAGGCATGGGCATGGCGAATGCTTTGTCGCGACTCAAGGACAGCAAGGCGAAGAGCAAGGTCATCATCCTGCTCACCGACGGCTCCAACAACTGCGGACAGATTAGTCCGAACACGGCGGCCGACATCGCGAAGAACTTCGGCATTCGCGTCTATACCATCGGCGTCGGCACAAACGGCACGGCTCGCTATCCTTGGCCCGTCGGCGGCCGTATAGAATACGTCAACATCCCCGTGGAGATAGACACGAAGACGCTCGCCACGATTGCCCGCAAGACAGACGGCGAGTTCTATCGTGCCACCAACAACCAGAAGCTGCACGAAGTCTATCAGGAAATCGACAAGCTGGAGAAGACCAAGATGAACGTCCGGCAGTACTCCAAGCGCTACGAAGCCTACGGCATGTTCCTGCTCGCCAGCGTCCTCTGCCTCTTGCTGGAAATCCTGCTGAGGAACACGATATTGAAGAAGATACCATAAGCCTCCCCCGTCCCCTCCAAGGGAATAGCCTCCCCTAACCCCTCCAAAGGAGGGGGAATAAATCACTAAATAGTACATAAATCGTAAATAGTAAATCGTCAAATTGTAAATAATCTCGATGTTTCGCTTTGAAAGTCCGCAATATTTGTACTTGTTGTTAGTGCTCGTGGCACTGGCCGCTATACATTATTATATTATATATAAGAAGAAGCAGCAGGTGAAACGCTTCGGCGACCCAGAGCTGACCAAGCAACTCTTCTTGGGTGTATCGCGCTGGAGGCCAGAGGTGAAGTTCTGGATTACGATGCTTGCTCTGGCTTCGTTCATCGTTGCTTTGGCTCGTCCGCAGTTCGGCACGCGCCTCGACACCCGCGAGCGCACGGGCATAGAGGCCATCATCGCGCTCGACGTCAGCAACTCCATGCTTGCTGAGGATGTGAAGCCCAACCGCTTGGAGAAGGCGAAGATGATGGTCAGCAACATGGTGGACGGCATGAAGGACGACAAGATCGGCCTGATAGTCTTTGCCGGCCAGGCCTTCGTGCAGTTGCCTATCACCAGCGACTATGTGAGCGCCAAGATGTTCCTCGAGACCATCTCGCCCTCGATGATGAGCGTCCAGGGCACAGATGTCGCGGAAGCCATCAACCTCTCGATGCGCAGCTTCACTCAGCAGGAAGACGTCTCCCGAGCCATCTTCGTGATAACCGATGGCGAGGACAACGAGGCTCGAGGTGTTGAGGCTGCCAAGCAAGCCGCTGCCCAAGGCATTCGCGTCTATGTGCTGGGCATCGGCAACCCCGGCGGCGCACCCATTCCCATCCCAGGCACCGGCCAGTACATCATCGACGATGAGGGAAACACGGTCATCTCGAAGTTGAGCGAGGAGATGTGTCGCGAGATAGCAACGGCCGGAGGCGGTTCCTACATCTATGTCGACAACAGCAGTTCGGCTCAGAAGAAGTTGTCGGAGCAGGTGGACCGTCTGGCGAAGGCCAAGATGGAGAGCCAGATCTACAGCGAGTACGACGAGCAGTTCCAGGGCTTCGTCCTCATCGGCATCCTGCTTTTGCTGCTCGACGTCTTCCTCCTCGAAAGGGAGAGCAAATCGACTTGGCTCAGCAACCTTTTCCGCAGAGGCCGTCCGGCAGCCGCACTCTTCCTGCTGATTTTCAGTATATCGGCGATGGCTCAGACCGACAGAGACTACATCCGTCGCGGCAATCGCCTGATGCGCGACAGCGTTTACGACAAGGCTCAGGTCGAGTATCAGAAGGCCATCGAGAAGGACAACACGAATCCCATCTCGCACTTCAACCTCGGGAACGCTCTCCTCTATCAGAACAAGGCCGAGGACGCCATGAAGGAGTACGAAACGGCGGCTCGACTGGAGAAGGACAAGACGCGTCTGGCTCAGATTTATCACAACATGGGCGTCGTGCTGCAGAGTGCCAAGCAGTTCGACAAGGCCGTAGCCTGTTACAGGAACTCCCTGCGAAACGACCCGACGAACAATGAGACGAGGTACAACTACGCCTTGAGCCTCTTCCAGTTGAAGAAGAATCAAGGCGGTCAGGACAATCAGGATCAGCAGAAGGACGACAAGGGTCAGGACGAGAAGAAGGAGCAAGAACAACAACAGCAACAACAGGAACAAGATAAGAAAGACCAGCAGCAGCAACAACCTCAGCCCGAGCAGATGAGCCGCGAGAACGCCGAGCAGATGCTCAATGCCGCTATGCAAGACGAGAAAGCTACGCAGGAAAAGATTCAGAAAGCACAGCAAAAACGTCAGCAAAAACAGCTGCAAAAACAATGGTAAAAGTGACGATTCAAAACGCCCCCAGAGATGTTGCAAAACGCCGCCTGCGGAAATGCCAAACGCCGCACGCGGGGATTGCCATCGCCGCACGCGGAATTGGGCAACGCCGCACGCGGCGTTTTTAACCCCCTCATTCGGGAATGAAAGAGACACCATAAGATGAAAAGACTTTACACAATATTCACACTCTTATTCCTTGCGTTAAGCCCTGTCTTTCCGCAAGTTACGCTCAAGGTTCAAGCACCCTCTCAAGCCGAGGTGGGGCAGCGAATCCGCATCAGTTATGTGGCGAACACCCAGGACATCGAAGACTTCCAGGTCGGAAGCTTCGAGGGTTTCAATGTACTTTACGGTCCCAGCACGAGTCGCTCGAGCAATTTTTCGATGGTGAACGGCCGCACAACTCAGAGCAGTTCCACCACCTTCACCTATACCGTCGTGCCCACCACGGAGGGAACGCTCAAGGTGCCTGCTGCCACCATTCAAGTCGGTGGAAAAGCCGTCAAGAGCGGAACGGCCAGCATCGAAGTGCTGCCAGCCAGTCAGCAGCAGAGCCAACAGCCCCAAAACCAGCAGCAGGGCGGTAATCCCCGCCAGCAACGGCAGCAGCAGGGGCAGGCTTCGAGTGGCCAGATAAGCGGAAGCGACCTTTACATGACCGTGACGGCCAACCGCAAGAAGATCTATGAGCAAGAAGCCGTGATGCTGACCTACAAGCTCTACACGCTGGTAAACATCCAACAGATTTCAGGCGAAATGCCTCAGATAGACGGCTGTCATGTTCAGGAACTTGACCGCGCCGCACAAATGTCGCTCAAGTACGAACGCGTCAATGGCCGCAACTACGGCACAGCCGTCTGGAAGCAGTATGTCCTCTTCCCCCAGAAGACTGGAAAGATCAAGATTCCCAGCATCAATTTCGACACGCAAGTCGAGGTGCAGAACCACTCGATGGACCCCTTCGACATCTTCTTCGGCGGCGGAAGTCTCTCGCAGATGGTGCGCAAGCAAATCGTTGCGCCAGCCATCGAGATTGACGTCATGCCTCTCCCCACGCCGAAGCCTGACAACTTCTCGGGTGCCGTGGGTAAGTTCTCCGTGTCCGCCACACTGACGCCCGACCAGGTGAATGCCAACGATGCGGCTACCTTGAGACTGGTTGTGAGTGGGCAGGGCAACATGAAGCTCATGAAGGCTCCGACAATTCGATTCCCGCAGGACTTCGAGGTCTATGACCCCAAGGAGAACAACAAGACGCAGAATACGGCAACGGGTGCAAAAGGAAACATCACCTACGACTATGTCGTCGTGCCCCGTCATGGCGGAAAATTCTCGATTCCACCGGTTGAATTCTGCTATTTCGACCCCGAAAAGGAGCAGTACAATACGGCCAGGACCGACTCCTTCCACCTCGCTGTTGCCAAGGCAAAAGGCCAGCCCGTCGCCTACACCCGCGAACAAGAAGACCTTAATGTGCTTAGCAACGACATTCGCTTCATCAAGTTGGGCGAGTATGCCAGCGAGGACGAGGATGACTTCTTCGGAACTTCTTCATATTGGCTCACTTATCTGCTTCTCTTCGCAGCCTTCGTCATCGCCTTCCTTTGGCTGAGACGTCAACAGAAACTCAATCCGAACTCATGGAGCGTGAAGGGAAAGAAGGCAGGCAAAGTGGCATCTCGCCGACTGAAGCAAGCATCGAAACTCATGCACACCAAGGACGATGCCGCCTTCTACGATGAGGTGATGCGCGCTCTGCTCGGCTATGCAGGCGACAAGCTGTCCCTCCCGACCAATGAACTCAACAAGGAGAACGTCATCAGCAAGCTCACGGAACGCGGTGTGGAGCAGACTGTCGTGGATTCCTTCATTGCCGTCCTGAGCGATTGCGAGTTTGCGAGATACGCTCCGACTGCCGATGCCAACCTCGCTAAAGAGAAGATTTACCAACAGGCCTCGGATGTGATTACACAGATGAATGCCTCGATGAAAAAGTGAAAAGTTGAAAAATTATAAGGTTAAAAGTTGAAATTTCGCGATGAAACGGTATATTTTTGTTCTTTCCCTGGCTCTTGTCTCTGTTTTGACTCAAGCCGCAAGCCTTGCCGAGATGAAGACTTTGGCTGATACGGCTTATGTGCAAAGCGATTACGAAAAGGCCGTCAAACTTTATGGCAAACTGGCCGAGCAGAGTCCCGATGCCGAGGTTTACTATAACCTTGGCTGCGCCTACTATCGCCTCGATGATATTGCCCACAGCGTCCTATGGTTCGAGCGTGCCTTGAAACTCGACCCGAGCAACAAGGACGTGCTCTTCAACCTCGAGTTGGCTCGCACAAAGACTATCGACAAGATAATCCCGCAACATGAATTCATCCTGTTCACCTACTTCCGCAGCATGACGAACTGGTTCTCCTTGCGCACCTGGACCATCATCGGTTTGCTCTCCTTCGTCATCATGCTCGTCTCCTTGCTCCTCTTCTGGGGCTCCGGCAGCATCTTTGTGCGAAAAGTGGCCTTTTCATCGGCAGTTTTGCTTCTGCTCATCTCTGTTCTTGCCAATGTTTGTGCCCTGCAGCAAAAGAACTTCAAGCAGGTTCACACAAGCGGCATCATTACTTCTCCGGCCGTCACAGTCAAGAGCACTCCGGCCGACAACGGCAACGACCTCTTTGTCCTGCACGAGGGAAGTAAGGTCGAAATCCTCGACAGCAGTCTCAACGAATGGTGCGAAGTAACCATTGCCGACGGCAAACAAGGCTGGATTCCCAAGAAGTCCTTCGACCTCATCTGAGGCTATACCACTACCAACTCCCATCCGGAGCAAGTCAAATAGTAAATGGTATATGGTTAAAATGTAAATATTCCGATGAAAGCCAAAGCCACCCTTCTTTCCCTCATGGTCCTTTTCATCGCTTGTTCGCAGGTCGATGAAAGGGAAGAGACGGTTATGAGGTGTAATGACTTGGCTTATCGTTTGCGCTATTCCGATATCTCAGCATCGCTTCACGCAGCAAAAGAGGCTTATTCCTGCTCCAAGAAGAACTCTGACGGACAGGCCGAGGCTCTCAACAATATGGCTTATGTCGCCTATCAGCAAATGCGTTATGACCGGGCGCTCCGCCTTTTAAATCGTGTGTATGGCTTCAGCCACAACCAGTTAGAGCTGCTTTGTGCCGACGTGCTTACCATGAAGGTGATGCAAAGGATAGGGAACGGCAAGTCATTCTTCGATGCCCGACTCCGTGCGCAAAAGCGTCTTCAACGCATTCTTTCTGAGGAAGCGAGTCTTACTGACCGCCAAAAGCATCGCCTTCATTATGCTTTGACAGAGCTCCATATCGTGGCCTCTACCTATTATTATTATCTCGGGCAGGACAGCGCGGCTTGTAGCGAGATTCAGGAAGCCGCCCAATATGTCAATCTTGATACGGATACGACGCAATGGCTCTACTATAATTATATGATAGGAAGCGGCGGGCTTGTGACAGGGACACCGGAGGAAGTGGCCGTCACGGAATTCAATCATCTCTTCCGCGTCTATACTCTGGCAAAGGCCAATCACTTCACTTACTTCGAGGCAAACGCCCTTCAGTCGCTTTCTGCCATGGTTGCCGACTCGCTTCGTGCTAATTGGATTAAGCAGCAACGTATTGATGCTTACAGTTACCTATATGGCGAGCACCTTCAGTGGCAGTCAGACAGCACGCTTTCTTTGCGACACCAGTTTGCCGCAGCCTTGTCTCATCACTCTGTTGCCCTTTTCCAGGAGTACCGCGACCTCTTCCAAACGGCTTGTGCTAAGCGAACCTTGGGCGAGGTTTACTTCTCTGCCGGACACTATGACGAGGCTCTCAAAAGCTTCCTTTCTGCTTTGCATCTCGCTTCTGACCGCAAGCGTTCACCTTATCAGGTAATCCCTTGGCTGGCTGGCATACACGAGAACCTCAGCCTTACTTATAGTGCGCTTGGTGATAAACCTCTTGCTGATAGCCACCGTAATACTTATCTTGACCTTCTCGACCAGTCGCGCCAGAACAGAGAACTCGATAGCCGCAAAGCTTTGCTTGATCAGGAGGCTCATAGCGAACAGATGCAGTTCCTTTTGCTGCTATTGCTTGCTGTGGTGGTAGGTGTCCTTTCTGCCATCTATTACCGTCAGTTAGGGCATCGCTCTCGTTCTTTCGAGCAAAAAGTTCGCGAGATTAGCTCCAGCGAAGTCTGTCAAGAGGCTGAGCAGAAACTGCAAATGCTTTTGCAACAAAGCGAGGAGCAACTGGAGGAAAGCAGGGAAGAGTGCCAGGTTATGGAGCAACGCATTCTACAACAACAGCAGCGGCACATCTTCGGAAGCACTAAATTGTCTGTTGTCTATGCCATCATTCCCTACCTCGACCGCGTCATTGCTGAGGTTAAAAAGCTCGATGAAATGGGCGAAAATGCGCCAGCAC
>JAEEGF011008284.1_pt1 | contig 14560 bp, 8 predicted proteins | sample 9134171 | NCBI WGS metagenome assembly JAEEGF01 (sample SAMN16246542, study PRJNA631951) | gut metagenome | biome: gut microbiome; feature: rumen; material: AP-attached | host: Bos | place: Iran: Karaj | collected 2018-10
AACTACTATTCTTGACCTTGTTGATCAGATAAGTAGGCGTTCCTGTTTCAAACCAATATGATCCGAACTCCTTTGTAGAAAAAGATGTCAACAGGCTATATGGGTTATAAACTCCTGCTCCGTTATGATGAAAATGATATCCATCATATTGTCTTTTTAACATATCAAGACAATCTTCCTCAGAAATATCCTGCCTATGCGATAACGCTTCTATTTCCGGTCGAAAATATGTCTTGATCTCATCATCAGTAATACCGCACAGAGATGAATAATCTTCATCCAAAGAAATATCTCTAAGCTGATTCAAATCACTGAAAATACTGACTTTGTGGAACTTGGATACTCCTGTAATAAAAATAAATTGAATGTATTCATCATAGCTTTTCAATGTACTAAAAAAGCCCTTAAACAAAGCCTTATTGTGGTTTTGCAAATCCTCACTGTCTACAACATCCAAAAGTGGCTTATCATACTCGTCAACTAAAACAACACATCTAAGGCCGGTTTTCTCTTTAGCCTTAACCAATAGCTTTTGAAATCTTTCTGCCAATGTATTATTTTCATTCACAGAGCCGTATTCCTCTTCCCAGCCCTGAAGCAGAAAAGATATTTTTTTATCCAATGCGCCCTCTTCGTTATAGTTGGCACCATTAAAATCGAAATAGAAAACAGGGTACCGTCTCCAGGCATCTTCGTTGCCTTCTTCCAGTCTTTCAATCTCTAATCCGGAAAAAAGCTCTCTTTTTCCCTCCCAATAGGCTTTCATAGCCGACAGCAAAAGACTTTTACCGAATCTTCGAGGTCGACTCAGAAAATAAGGAACATTATTGTGCACAAGTTTAAATATGTAGTCTGTTTTGTCTACATACAAAAAATTATCCGTTCTTAATTTTTCAAACCCTTGTATACCAACCGGAAGTTTTCTTTCCACTCCAAGTTCCTCCTAAGACAGTACTATTAGCATATAGGTTAATTATACACTCCGCCATTACTCTTGTCATAGAATAATCAGTCAGCCGCCTTAAAATTATATATCGGCTTCATCACATCGATGATATCTACAGATTCCTTGATCATATCAATGATGTCATCCAGTGACTTATATGCCATTGGCGCTTCGTCGATTGTGGCTTCGCATACTGATGATGTGTAGATTCCCTTCATAGCCTCCTTGTACTCATCCATTGAAAGGTTATTCTTGGCTGCAGTTCTGGACATGAGTCTTCCTGCACCGTGAGGTGCTGAGTAGTTCCACTCAGGATTGCCCTTGCCGATAGCAAGAACTGATCCGTCCCTCATGTTGATAGGGATAAGCACTTTCTCACCTTTGTGGGCAGCGATTGAGCCTTTACGAAGGATCATCTCCTCAGTGTCAATGTAGTTATGAATTGTGTGAAAAGACTCTCCTGCTACAAGACCTGTTTTTTCCAAAAGAATCTCTGCCATCTTCTCGCGGTTTCGCTTAGCAAATCTCTGGCATATCTCAACATCGTGAAGGTAGTCCTCAAGATATCTGCCTGATAAGTAACACAGATCTTCCGTCATAGGGTAGTCGCACATTCGTCTTATCTGCTCTATTGCCTCGTCCTCGACTACCTTAGCGTAGCAAAGAGCAGTATTTACCTTTCCTTTAATTTCTATAGTATTCATAATTATCCTTCTTGATTATTTAAATTTTATTGGCATAGTACAGCTTCAAACGTTATCTATTGCAAGCTCATACTATGCCAGATAAGACCTCATAAAAGGCCCTTACTCTTTTGGCCTATAATCTTCATATTCAGGCATTCTTATTATCTTATGCAGCTATTTTTTCATAGCGCTCTGATGTAAGAACGCTCATCATGAACTTATATGGCTCTAAGTCACCCTCTTTCAGCATTGAAAAGATCTGTGGACTGCAGCCTGATACAAGCGCTACTCCCCTATCATTCACCTTAACAGGGTGCTGTGTACTGCGGCTGTTAACATTCCAGAAAACTATCTGAGGAAGTTTAAAGCCGAATTCTGCAAATAGTGCTTTGGCATTCTCAAAGTTTGTAACATCAGAATCACGTGCGCAGCAGTCAAACTCCATATCAGAGATTATGTAGAGTTTCTCAGGCATATCAGCTTGTGACAGTCTGTTAGCTACAGCAGTATTCAATATCAGATCGAAAGTTTTTTCAATATTGGTATTGCTACACTCATTAAATCCCATGCAGTATCGAACCTGCTCCACGATATCTCTACCCTTGATCTCAATGAGTCTTGGATTAGCTGAGAATGTTATGAAATGATTTCTAAAAGCACCAGTATTACGCTGGGCAAAATAGATACCAAGTGACTGGGCAACTGCTGCAGGGCATGGATCATCATTCCAGTACATTGAACCCGAACCATCAACTACTACAAGGGAATTCTCTGCACCTGCATAGTTCTCAAGCGCATTCCATGTAGCATTCATGGCACGTCTCTCAATCTCAGATATTTCCTTTCTTCTTATAACAGGAGCTATCACGTCGTAAGGAGTAAGTGTGCCTGTGTGCATAACAGAAGGATTCACCTCCGCTTTCTGCACAAAAGCTTTATACCTCTCCTGATCGTTTCTAATGAAAGCCTTTCTGTATTTATAGAGAGCCTTTGAAGGCTGCTTCTCATAGTCAAAAGAATAGTCTTTTTCTCTAAGGTTATTCTCTATGATCCTTATCTGAGCTCTTAAAGCAACGAGTGTTTTACGATACTTTGCATCAGTCATATTCATAGCTCTTGCTATCTTCTTTGCATTAGCAACAGTTTCCTTATTGCTTGCATTTATAGAAGGAAGCCATTTTGCAAGGAGAGATACGCCCTCACCAGTCTCTTTATTTTGATCAAAAGAGATGCTTTTCATAATCTCTATATCAGCTTTCAAAGTCTTTTCTATGTAAGCCATGACCTTTTTTTCTACAGGTGTATCAAGAAGAGCAAGAAGGTCATCGTATCTGCCGTATTCAGCTACATGCTCGATATTTTTTCTTACAGATTCAGGCTCAGCTGCTGCCAGATATTTAAGGATCACCTTGAACACTCTTCTCTCACCAAGGCCGCCTCTAATATCCCTTGCAAAGAAAAGCATCTTCATTGCAAGATCAGCATCTTCAGCGTATGCTCTTACAAATCTTTTTATGATCTCTTCATCAGATGCACTTCTGAGTGCGCCGATTGTTGCAAAAAGATCCAGGCAGTCGGAATTGGTCGATACGTATGTTACTGCACCGTTTTCTGTATATGTTTTATTTGCTTCTTTCTTTAAGAAATTTAACATCCTTTTTTACCTCATGTCGCAAGTGAAACGAGTGACTAATGAGTTTGAAAATTATATTTTCAAACTCATTGCAAGGTGCCCCGGGAATTAACCCGGATTCATGATTGACAGTCATTTTTAATTGCTGTAAGCACCTTTTATATTCAATAGATATTTCTATCTATCAGATACTCTTTACTAGAGGGCTCATGACCTGTGACTTCATAAGCCCATTTTTTCAAGATACATTTTTCAACCCGGGCGGGCGCTTCCCCCGCTTGCCTTCATCATGTCACAGATAACTTCGGAACGGGTCGAGATGAATTTGCTGTCAGTATCTTTCTGCCAAGACACAACTCCCGAAGGAGTGGGTGAGATTTGAACCCACAAGCAAGACCCTAAAGCCTTGCCCTAACCAATCAGCCGTAGTAATTGCTGTATGTGTCTTTCGCTTTGTTGTGACTTAATGATATCGCTTTAAGTTGGAGATAAAAAGATGCAGATTGACTTGAGTTTGTAACCCCAATATAATGTTATATATACGTATTTTTCATTTGTTTTATGTATTTTTGCAACCCCAATCAAGAGGCGCACAATGACTGAGAAATATAAAATCTACCTTTCAGAAGATACAAGATCAAGACTTATAAACGACGCAGAGCTCTTTGAGTTCACTAAAAAGGACGAGTCCGTGAATCTCAATGCTTTCCTAAAGACACTTATAGTCAACTACTTTGACCGCTACAGGAAAGACAGCGAAAGTCTCCTTTCAAACATCAAGCAGGATCTTTCCAGCATCACATCAATAAGTGATAAGGATGCTGCTGCCCTTGCTGACAAGATCATAAGCACCTATATAAAAGCTGACAGCTCACAAAGTGGCAAGAACTCTGCCCTCACCCTGACTGTAAGCGGTTCTTCTTATGAGATTTTGAGAATTATTGAGAACAATATGCTTAAAGACACTTCTCTGTCACAGTATCTTAAGGACATGTTCAACTCCTATCTGTCCATACCAAGAAGTGAACGAGAAGCCATAATATTCAAAGACTCTTATGAAGATATCCAAAGAGCACTTAACGAGCACAAGATACTCTCTTTTACCAACACAACATCAGGTGATGAAGTGTCCTATCTCGTGGAACCATATGTAATTGCACCATCCAAGGAAGAACAGTGTAACTATCTGATATGCAAAGACGTATATTATAAGAAGCCAAGAACTTTCAGAATCTCCAGGCTCAGAAGCGTCTTCGTAACCTCTGATACTTTTGATATAGATCCAGAATTACAAAAAGAGCTCCAGGAAAAAGCGATCCGGAGCCCTCATTCAGTATCTTTAACAGTTCAGGCAATAGTACGCCTGAATAAATATGGAGTTAAAAAGTTTAAAGCTATAACCAAGAACAGACCTATTGTTTCCAAAATCGAAGGCGATCTCTACTACTTCGACTGGCCGGAACTTCAGTTGCAGGAATACTTTGAGCGTTTTGGAAGAGATGCTATCATTATTAAGCCAGCATCTCTCAAAAACAGGATCAAAAGATTCTACTATAATGGACTAAGAGCATATAACAAGTAAGTACAAAGAGCGATGATATGTCATACTCGTCGCTATGAGTTGTTAAAAGTATCAAACGCTTTTCTTAGCTGCTTCAAGAGCTTCGATAACCTTGTCGCAGAATGCGTCAAATTCCGGATCTTCTTCATATTTTTCAGGATGTGCAATCACATACTCGAGAGCTATGCGGACTCCCTTATGAAAAGGAATCGTAGTGGTCATCTGTGGTACGAGCCTCTTAAGTTTACTATTGTCAAAGATAACAGATACTGACTTATCTCCAAGAAGGCTGCCCCTGAAATCGTAGCCATACTTAACTCCAACCTCGCTCAAAAAGTCGGAAGATACATGATATGGCTTAAGCTCTACGCCAAGAGCATCTGCTATTGTCCTGTAGATCTGATCCCAGGAAAGGATCTCATCTCCTGTTATCTGGAAAGCTTCGCCTATAGCATGTCTGTTACCCATAAGTCCTGTAAAGCCAACCGCAAAATCTCTATTAAAAGTAAGTGCCCACAATGATGAGCCATCACCCTGAATGATAACCGGCTTACCCTGCTGCATACGCCTTATAACCTGATAAAATCCTTTGTTTCCATGAACTCCCAACGGAATATTTCTTTCATCATAGGTGTGACTTGGTCTTACTATAGTTACAGGAAAGCCTTCTTCTCTGTACTTGCCAAGCAGATATTCTTCACAGGCTATCTTATTCCTGGAGTATTCCCAATAAGGATTAGCCAGAGTTGTTCCCTCTGTTATCACATGATGTGCTGCAGGCTTATTATATGCAGATGCTGAACTTATGAAAATATACTGTTTCGTTCTGCCATTAAACAGCCTGTAGTCACGTTCAACCGCCTTTACATCAAATGCTATAAAGTCGCTAACTACATCAAATTCCATACCATCAAGCTTTGCACGTATATCTTCTTCGTTATTGATATCCCCAGTTATCTGTTTGACATTTGCCGGAACTTCAGCATTACGATTACCCCTATTCAAAAGATATATCTCCCACAAAGGATCTTCAGAAAGTCTCCTGACTATTCCCATGCTTATAGTTCCTGTACCGCCTATAAATAATGCCTTCATTTATTAACCCTCCTTATGTATGACAGGCACCACCCTTTTTTGGCACCGATGTCATCTCTAGATACTATCAACTATATCAATAGTACCATTCCCCCACTTATCAAAAATCTCTATCTTTTCCCCATTTTTAATTTTGCATTTAATATTTCCAATTTTAAATTTCTATTTCTGAGAATTATGATTATCACATACTACATCTTCATTTGACGATTTCGCCGTAAACAACTCCTGAAATTCTTTCCTCCCCGGAACCCATGCCTTTTCATAGATATGAGTAAAATGATTTTTGACAGTCTGTTCTGAGATTCCGAACATATATGCTATCCTTCTGTTAGAAAATCCGGACACCTTTAGAAAACCCAGTTCCAACTCACGTTTGGTTAAGCCGAATTTCTGAGCAGTTTTGAGATATTGTTCCTTTGTTATCTCAATCTTCATCATTCGCCTAAATCCATCTCTTCATTCATCTTACGTTCCGCATTCAACCTAAGCGGCAGAAGCAAAAACTCAATAATAACAGCATAGAATCCCGCCAAAAGGCATACTGCCAAATTAGGACCTATAAGCCTCGGATCATCCAGCCTTCCAAGAATCAGCATCCCTGAAATGAATATCGCAAAAAGCGCCCCAAATATAGTCAACTTCTGCGCCGCATCAACGGCCTCAATTATATTCTTGAGCTGCAACAGACTATACTGCTTTATTCCAACCGAAAACGCCCTTATAAAATCCTTCCACTCTCCCATGATCAGCAGCCCCGGAATCAGCACAAGCAATATTAACAACAATGACGGCAGATCAATAAACCATACAATAGCCGCCAATCCCCAACTGCCCATAAATATATTAAAAACAAATATTCCAATAATCAGTATCAATTCGCCAATCAAGACCAACCTAATATTCTTCATAACAATGCTCCTTATCCGACAGATTCAATATCGAATGATTGTTCCTATATTGACCATATCACATACTTATACGAATTTATATAGTACCTTTTTACGTATTATCACTCACAAAAAGCATGATCGATAACTTGAATATTCCTGATGCTGGCAGTTAATAAATGATTTTGAGGTCTTTGAAAATTATATTAAATTCAAGAGCTTGATAGATGGAGATTTGTATTCCCGCTAAGGGTCCGCATGTTTGAGCGAAGCGAGTTTCGGACCCTGGGAATAGAAATCTCCAGATATCATGCCTTGAATTTAATATAATTTTCATGACCTCAAAATCATTTATTAACTGCCAGCATCAGGAATACGCGACAACCTTATCTGATTCGAATATCTGTCAGGGCGCAGCGATCACCTGTGAGGGCCACGTATACTTTACTGGGATTGTCTTTGATATTGGTGGTGCATTCGATATAGATTCCCATGTTCTCCGTCTTGGTTATGATTCGGTTACCCTTTTTCTGGAAGCTGACTGTGCTTTCAACGCCTTGTCTGTTCTTCTCTTTCCATGTATCCCACCCAGGAAACGTGTCTTTCTTTTTCATGATAAAGTTATTATCAGAATAGTCAGATGTGCACTCAATTTCTCCATTTAGCTTTATCAGAGCATACTCATGGTAATCTTCACCCTTAATACGCCCATCACCTGAGCTGTAGATAACTACATACGGACAGTGCCAGATAAAGCTTGCTACAGGAAGACTTACGCTGTGGAATATCAGTTTCATCTCTCTGTCAAGTTCTATACCTTCTGTATATGCAGAGCAGGTCTGGTTGATCTGAATATTCTTGATGTCAGATTCATAGTGATCTATATAGCTAACTTCATCAGCAATTCTCGGAATATATGAAGCGTCAACGATCTGATCTGTCTGTTCTATGGCAATGTCACTTATCTTGCAGTGTTCGCCGGTTATGCCAATATACAGAGCTGTTGCACCGTCTCTAAAAGCTATAACGATTTCTCTTGTTCCGCCAGGGCTCTTCATATTGAGTTTTATGTGATCTTCATATCTCGCGGCAGATATCTCATATCTTGCAGCATTTTTCTCGTAACTTATAGCAGATGTATCATGTCTTGAAGCTATTTTCTTGTATACTGCAGCAGATGTATCATGTATTCCTTTTTCTTGTACTTCTTTGACCAGGTTTCCATCTGATGATCCGTCAATAACACTCACAGACACCTTCCGTGCAGCAGTATTTACAACATGGCCGTCAAACCATACTTCACAAAATTCCTGATACTTATATGCTTCTATAGCTTTTGCATCTTTATGTATACGTCTGTCAAAAGAGTCAAATATGATAATTGAAGGAGCGGTAAACTGTCCTTCTGTGACGATATCCTCACTACTGTCAAAAGATATATTTGTTATTGCGCTTCCCACAGGTATGCCAAGCGATACCTTGTCCCTGTATTCACCGCAGATAAGCTCTTTTTCTACAAGTGATATATCATCATGACTCTTCCTACTGGTCTCTTCATCAATGATGCCTACCATAAGTCCTGCATAAAGAGGGTCAAACTCAGCTCCTGCTCCTTTTACAAAGGCTTCTCTTGCAACGAAGTCAGGTCTTGCATCGCGGTATCTCTTCTTACTGGTCATGGTGACATAGGCATCTGCAACAGCTACCACTCTGGCGATCTCCGGGATATCTGCTCCCTTTCGGCCCTCAGGATAGCCTGTTCCGTTATATCGTTCATGGCTGTAACCGGCGCCAAGGCTAAGGTATGGGTACTCTGTGATGTTTGACAGGATTTCTTTGCCAAGGACAGGCTTTTGTCTGATCGCTTCAAAGTCAAGCTGCGTGGGATCTGCCCCGTTCTTTATGACAGAATCGGGAATACCAATAAGGCCGACATCATGAAGAAGGCCTGCATAGTAGGCTTTCTTGCAATCCTCTTCACTCTTGCCGGCAAGCTTCGCAAGCTTTTGTGAATATTCCGCAACTCTTACAGCATGACCTTTAGTGAAGTCATCTTTTTGCTCAACTGCAGATACAAAGGCCTTAGCCGTCTGGTCAAAGAGGCGTTCCATTCGTCTCTTTTCCCCCTGCATATCCTGAATCTCGATCTGATGAGCGTGCTCAACTGTGTTATTAATATCAAGATAAGTGAATATATAAAGACTTATTGATACCAGTACCATTGCCATATTCACGATAGAGATACCGTAAGCGAAAAACTGTATCAAAGCGAAGGTAATGGGAACAAATATATATATGACCATGGACACGTAGATAAGCCTGCTAAAATGCTTTTTGTACTTTCTTATGACCGTATACTGAATAATCGGGCCTATTAAGGGAATTATATAGGAAATAAAGAACCAGTCTCCTCTTTGATATAAATTGTTGTGGTCAAAAGTATAATAGAGACCGGTAAATGCTGAGATTATCGCCATAAGTATCGCAATGACAGACATGATATTGACGATAATAAGCCTTCGTGGAAGTGGAGAAAGCTTTCCTTCAGCCGACAGATAGTCGCATATAAACAGGTTGAAGCCAATGACTATGGTAGGAGTCAGAATGAAGACCATCAGATTAGAAAAGCGCACCATATAATATGCCTTATGGCTTATGTCACCTGCATAAATATAGGCAAGTCTGTCAAACCATAAAAGGAACATGGCTGTAAGCTCCATCAGGATAAGTATCCATTTTCTCCTTTTGGAAAGAAATCTCGTGATCAAAAGCAAAAGAGCCAGTATTCCGCAACTTCCACAGAGAAGAAGCATTATATTAAGTTGGTTTTCTCTGATAAATTCAAACATAGAACACCTTTTTATGAATGCAGGATAAAGAACTCTTCAAGCTTATCCAAAAGTTCATCCTTTTGTATCGTCTTCAGAAAATACCCTTCGGGCTTAAGGGCTACAACTTTCATAACGCTTTCCTTATCGCCTTTACCTGTCAGGAACATGACAGGGATGACCTTGGTCTCTTCGTCACTTCTTAGCATTTCAAGGACCTGAGGTCCGCTTGTAACAGGCATTTCATGATCCAGGAGGATTAAGTCAACTTTGTTTTTGCCAAGCCATTTGATCGCCTGAAGACCTGAATTAGCCATAAACACTTTGTACTTGTCTTTGAGCCACTCTCTGACTATTCCAAGATAGTTGGGGTCATCGTCAACTACAAGGATGCTCTTTTTGAACTCACCCAGTCTTACTTTGGTAAAATAGTCCTTTATAGTATTAACATAGGCGGCATTATCAACAGGTCTGGAAAAAACGCTGTAGATAAGATCACCAGGAATCAGCTTTGATACCTGCTGCAGGTCGTTTTGCTCTCCAATAAGGATCATCTGCATGCTTTTTTCACTAAGCTTGTCCACAAGAAAATGCAGGATATCATCTCCTGGAATATCGCCTTCATCCATATAGAGTGTGACCATGGACGAGTCATCAAGCTTTTTGAATATCTCGTTTATGATACATGGCACATATTCGCACGAAATCCCCGCGTCCCTGGTCTTACCCACAAGCACGCGCACTATAAAAGATTCTTTTAATGCAATTACGATTGTCTGATTCTCCGCCATCTTAAGCCTCACATGAGTTAATCTCCGATTAACTCCTTTCTCCTATTATTGTCTCCATACCATCCCAGTCAAATGCTTTGAGCATCTTTCCGAGTTTGCCAATTATCTCTGAATCTTTTTCAGGAAGTTTGTATTCCTTGAGATTATTAAGTATCAGTTCTACGCTGTCATAGTCCATCTGCGGTATAACATCCTTAAGAGCGCTGTATGCATCTTCAAGTTCAGAAGGATCGATTTCTTTTTTGTCCTTGTCCTGTGCTGCATTCTGGCTAGATTCAAGTTTTGATAGCTTGTCTTTAAAAGACAGGTATTCTGTGAGCATATCTGCATTTATAAGATCTATGAACTGCTTATCCTGCTTATTGCCCGCTTCCTCAAGATCGGCACATATCTTGGAGAACCCCAGTGCGCCTATGATCCTTGCAGAGCTCTTAAGAGCATGGACTTTGATCGTATATAGTCTTAGATCTCCTGCATCATAAGCATCGCCTATGACTTTGGCATTTCCATCGATGGTCTCAAGGAAAAGCTTTAATGAGAAAATATATGATGAAATGCCGCCTGAATTCTTGATTCCTTCTTCTACCGTGATCTCAGGAATATCATATAGCCAGCTAAACTCTTCAGGCATAGAAGTTAGTTCTTCTACTTCATCTTCCGCTTCTGGAGTTAACATGATTTCCTTAGGCAGATGCTCCATAATAGCTGATTCAAGAGCTTTACTGTCAACAGGCTTAGCCAGATATCCTGTAAATCCCTTGGACTTATAGAACTCTTCTCCTACGGATGCGTTAGCTGTAAGCGCATAAACAGGGATATCGGGATCGTTTTGACGGATTCTTCCTATTGTTTCTATTCCGTCCATTCCGGGCATCATGTGATCAAGGAATACTATGTTGAACTTTGTAGTCTTCATCTTCTCAAGACATTCTTCGCCGCTGCCTGCAGTAGTTACAAATATCTTGGTTGCCTTAAGAAGTCCCTTCATAACACTTAAGTTCATTGGATTATCATCAACTACAAGGACGTCTGCATCAGGTGCTATGAATTTAGGTACATAAGGCCCTTTTGCTGTGTCTTCACTATGTTCTACAAAAAGACCTATAGGGGTATCATCAACTATTTTTTGCCTTATATTAAGAGTAAACTCAGAGCCTTCACCATAAACGCTTTCGCAGGTTAGGCTTCCGCCCATGATCTGGGCGAATTTTCTTGAGATATCAAGTCCAAGGCCGGTTCCCTGAATGCTGCTGTTCTTCTGCTCTTCAAGCCTTTCGTATGCTGTAAAGAGCTTATCCATGTCTTCCTGTTTAATGCCCATTCCGGTATCTTTTACCACAAAAGATATATCGGCATTATCATCTTCTCTTTCATTAAGGGATACTATAAGTATGAGCCCTCCATGTTTTGTATATTTAACAGCATTGGTAAGAAGGTTAAGGACTATCTGTTTGATCTTGCCTGCATCTCCGTAAAGCTTTGTCGGCATGATCTCATCAATTACCACATCAAAGGTCAGCTCTTTTTCATTACTCTTGACCCTTATCATGGATACAACGCTTCTTATAAGCTCAGCTACGTCATATTCCTGCTCTACAAGGTGCATCTTGCCTGACTCGATCTTGGACATGTCAAGAAGATCATTTATAAGACCAAGAAGAGTATCTGCGGCATTTTTTATATCAAAAGCATAGTTCATCATGGACATGAAATATCCTTTTGGAACGCCTGTTGCATCTTCTCTCATGATCATTTCGTTCATGCCAAGAATTGTGTTTATCGGAGTTCTGACTTCATGTGAGATATTTGCAAGGAACCTTGTCTTGGCTGTATTAGCTCTCTGGGCTTCATCCCTTGCCCTGCTGATCTCTTCGTACTGCTTGCGGATGATGGTTCCCTTCATAACGCGCCATACAATGATACCTGTAAATATGGCAGTCAGAATTATACCCATTACTCTGAATATCATCAGTTCAAAGAATCTTGGCTGTTTTATTATTATGTAGCTCTGATCCACCATTGCGGAGGTGTTGCTACCTGCAAGAACCTGTATGTGAAGTGTATAGGTTCCATGTTTCATTCTGGTATATTCAAGCGGAGTAAGTTTACTTTTGGGAACCTGTATGGCATCTTCCAGATTGCCATCCATATAGATATGAACCTGTGGATCCACAACTGTATAATCAAGAACGGCTACTGATATCTTGATTCTCGCATCAGTTGCCGGTAGTACGTATCTTCCCTGCTCATCGATAAGGATCCTTTCATCGCCGCAGTATACAGATTTTACTGCTGCCTTCACCATCATTTTCTCTTCAAAAAAGTGGTCAATGTTAACTTTGCAGACTCCCTGTCTTCCTGCAAAATAGAGATTGCCGTCATCATCAACAGCGCTGTAGGAGTTAGATGTTGGCTTCCATGGAAGTCCGTTTGAAAGGTCAAAAAGCCTATAGTCATCTATAGCATCGCCTATCATCTTATCTCTACTTATAGTATAAACTCCGAACGAAGATAGTATCCATATATTATTGTTACTATCGCTATACATGTCATAATTGTTATTATTTGGGAAAGTGCTGACGATACTAAATTCGCCCCTTTTAAGATAACCTATACCATTGGACAGGATTACCCAGTAAAGGTCTTCCTTATCATCTTTTTTGATTCTCTGAACCACTTCGCTGGTAAGGCCGTCTTCGCGCCCTAGTCTTCTTACACTTTCATCTGTTATGACGTACAGGCCGTCGCCATCAGTTCCAACAAGGATCTCGCCGTTATCGCCTTCTTCTACCGTCAGGAATACGGTGTTCTTGATACCATCATCAGCACCTACAACTCTTCGGACAAGGCCGTCCTTAATAATGGCAAGGCCGCCGTTAGTGCCTGCCGCTATAGAACCATCCGATATCTCATTGGCGCATCTTATCTCATTACTTGGAAGGCCGTCTTCCATGGTGTAGTTCTTGATCGCGCCATCTTTTGAACAGCACACAAGTCCAATGCCATTGCTATAGGTCGATATCCAGAGATTGTCTTTACTATCTGCGCTAATGCATCTGATCCTGGTACCATCAAGATAATCTGTAAGGTTATTGATGATCAGTTTCCCGTCAGGGTCAAGGATATAGAGTCCGCTATCTGTGCCTGCGTACAGGTTGCCATCAAAAAGACAGGTAGCGTTAGTTGTTTGCTGTGGCATCTGCGTACTGACTGAAAGATCCTGGAAGTTGCAGGATATGATCTTCATGATTCCCATGGTAGAAGAAGCCAGCCATATATTACCCTGAAAATCTGAGGTGGACATCTCGATACCACTGTCCATAGGCAGGTTTTCTACAAGGTGGAATCTTTCACTCTCATCAATATATCCCAGCTGACTTGTTGATGAGATCCATATCCTGTCGCAGTCATAGCTGATCCAGTGAATGGACTTAATTGGAGTTGTCGATATAGGCTTCATTTCTTTTGCCTTCTTACCGAACTCACCATGATAGATCGTTCCGTCATTCGTGCACAAGTATACGTATCCATCCTGTGCAGGATCTGCAAGGATAGTTGTGATGGTCCTGTCACACAGGCCACCTGCTTTATATACCTTATCTATATTTTTATTTTTTATGGAAAAAACTGTACCGTCCTTGGTAGATCCGTAGACAGTTCCAGCTGAGTCTGAATCAAGCTTAAGGACTCGTTCATTACCAAGAAGCTCTTCACCAATGATATGTATGTTAAGATCTGTATCAGCGTAGCAGACTCCTGCTGTAGTTCCAATATAGATATTGCCTTCAAGATCCTCGGCAAAGTGTCTTATTGATGATGAAGGAAGGCCTTCTTTATAAGTTATCCATGTGGCTCTTTCGCCTTCTATCATTACTACGCCGTTGTCGTTAGTACCTATCCAGATGCGGCCTTTACTATCTTCAAACAGTCCTCTTCCGCTGGTAAGTCCTTCTGAATAGTCGATCCTGTCAAAAACTATTCCGTCATATCTGTAAATACCGCTATAGCTTCCGATCCAGATGTATCCGTCACTGGAACCACGGATATAGTTGGCTTCTGATGTCAGAAGACCGTTTTTTTCATCATAGATAACTGCAGAATATCCAAGTGAAGAAGACTGGCCTGTTACA